>JAABUS010000026.1_pt1 | contig 308581 bp, 78 predicted proteins | sample 5560161 | NCBI WGS metagenome assembly JAABUS01 (sample SAMN10711885, study PRJNA513376) | rock metagenome | isolation source: Antarctica rocks | place: Antarctica: Victoria Land, Trio Nunatak nord | collected 2016-01-04
TTTCTTAGGATTTACGAACTTTAATAAAAGATTTATTAAAGATTACTTTAAAAAGGCCTTACCGTTAACGGAGGTTATAAAGAAAAATATCGCTTTCTAATAAAGAGAAGAATAATAACGATCTTTCAAGGTATTTAAAAAAGTTTATAAAAAACCGCCGGTACTATATTCCTTTCGAAATAATAAACTAGCTCGAATCGAAACCGATACTTTAAATTTAATAATAAGCGTTTATATACTTTAATAAAGAGACGATAAATAGTACCCTATTATATATTATTCTAGAAAAATATCATTAATAAAATAGAACTATAATATCTGTAATAAGGAATTACTAGTAGTGGTATCCGTATTAGAATAATAGCGGGTATACGTAAAAAGTTATTTAGACCTTATTATTTTTATAAATTATAAAAATCTTCTTAACTTTATAATAATAAAATAATTAAATCGAAGATAGGTTAGATAGTTAGAATTATTAAAATAATATAAATTTAAGATCTTTTATACCCTAGGAAAGAATAACGGTCGCGCCGATATATTTAATAAGCGAGAGGACTATATAAAGGATAAGAATATAGTAATATAATTAATCCTTATTTAATAATAGGATGAATCGCTAGTCCTAATATAATAACTAGTAGCGATATTATATATCTTTATTCCCGAAATTATTAATAGTATCCGGAAGGAATACGAAAACGATATCTTAATAGTAATATTAAGAAGTTAATAGCTATAAACTAAATTATTAGAATATAATAAGAAAACGTACTTTCCTAAAGAATATCTTAAAGAAATTATTCGCGATTATTATAATAATCTAGTTTAAGGATACCCTAGAGTTATTAAGACTATAAAATTTATTTATAAAGAATACGACGCGCCAGGACTAAGGTCGTATATCGAGAAATATATTAAGGAATATATCGAATACTAGTAGAATAAGTCTATAAAGTATATTAAATACGGTTAAATCTAATTCGCCCTAGTACTAGAAATATTATAGGACGATATTATAATAGATTTCGTTATTAAATTATTAAAATCAAAGGACCCTATTATTTTAGAAATCTTTAACTCTATAATAATAATCTATAATAAACTTAATAAATACGTAATAATAATATTAATTAAGGAAATTTATAAGGTCGAATAAATCGCTTATACTACTAAATCGATTTATTAGAGATTATAAAATACCTAGATCGATTATCTTTAACCGAGATAAATAATTTACCTCTAACTATTAGAAGATACTAATTAATACTATCGGAACTAAATTATAAATATTAATTATATATTACCTATAAACGGATGGGTAAATAAAGCGGATAAATTAAATAATAGAGATATACCTATAATATTACGTAAATAAGAAATAGAATAATTAGGTAAAACTTCTACCTATAGCTTAACTAGCGTTTAATAATATATAGTTTAATATAACGAAACTTACACTATTCTTTATAAACTATAATAAATACGCTAATATATTTCTAGACCTAAAATAAGGACCTAACGTATATAGGGCGTTAGTCTATATAGCTAATATAAAAGTATTATATAAGAATATATAAACCTAGATTAAATTAATAAATACTCGGACTAAATTAATAGTAAATAAATATCGAAAAGAGTATCTTTAGTTAAAGGAGGGGGATAAAGTATACCTCTTAATAAAAAAATAATAAATAAAAGACTAAATAAGAAACTAGATTATATTAAAATCGGATTATTTTCGATTAAGAAGAGTAAAGGATTAATTAATTATAAATTAAATCTTTTAACCGACGTTAAAATATACTTAATATTTTATATCTCTCGATTAGAGCCGGTAGATTTTAAAATATCTTTATAAAATACTTTTTATTTCTAGACTAAAAAAGAAACGGAGTTCGAGGTAGAAAGGATTCTAGATAAAGAAAATTAAAACTACTTTATTAAATAAAAAGGATATAATAAAATAGAGAATATATAGAAGCCTAGTATTAATTTTATAAACTATCGATAACTCCTCCAAGAGTTTTATTAGAGTTATAAAAAAAATAAACGACACCTAACTAATTAAAGCCAGCGGGTATTTAAAACTATTTAAAAGAAATATTAAATAAGAGGTCGCTAAACGATATTTTTATAACCTCGATAATTTATTACTCGTCCTCCTTTAGTTCTATAATATTCTTTTACTCGGTAACTATTAATCCTTCCTCTTTATTTTTTAGGTACTCGAGCTATTATTTAAAATAACTTATTTAAATATACTACTCGGCTAATTAAATACGAGCTTCGCGGACTTCCTTTTATATTTATAAATACTTATTACGAATTCTCCTTAGCGTTAATAAAAAAATAACGAGATCGTAATCTCGTCCTAGGCGAATATATTTTATATATTTCTTTAATAACTCCCTAATAAAGTACGCCTTCGATTCTTTTATATAACTCCGGTACGGATATATTACGGCGCTAATATCTCCTAAGTTACTTAATAATTCCTTTCGATAGGATATTAAATTACGAAGGTTAACTCTACGGGGTAATATAATAACGAAGTTAAAAAACTTTCGGGACTAAAATTTGACGGGAGAGAAAATAATATTACGATCCTTAAATCGTAATAAGTATTACGCCTACTACGGTATTAACGAGTATATTTACTATACTTATAGTAGCGAGTATAGCGAGTATACTATATTTACTATATTTATAGTAGCGAGTATAGCGAGTAAATACGATTTCCTTCTACTATATAAATAGTATATTTTCTAATAGATAGGAGCTTCGTACTTAACTTCCCTTAAGACTTTTAATTATAGATTCTGAATATAGACGTTTATTAAATTATTAATTAAATTTATTAAACTTATCTAGTTTTATCTTATATTAATACGAAGTCTATTATCCTTTAATCCTTAATACTCCTCTCTACGAGTACTAATCTAGGTCCTATCGACGTTATACTCAGGTATTGAACGGAGAGCCTTAATAGGATTTATATCGTCTAATAAATTAGAGCTCGAGGACTCTAGTATTATTACTCGCGATAATATATTATTTATAATTAATAACGGTTATGATATTTAATTAGGGTTAAGTATATTAGCTTTCAACTTTAATAACTATAACGAGATAATATATCTAATAGGTCGTTATAAGGGGGCTATAATAAACTTAAAACTACTACTACTATATCCGTAATCGTCGATATTTGATTCTATATTAATAGGAGGTTTATATAGACCTAAGGTATCTTTATATTTTATTATAATATCGCCCCCCTAACGGGGAATTATTCTAGAGATCTTATTAATTAGTAGTATTTATATTATAATATATTTATTTCTAGTATAGCGCTCCTCGGTTTATTAAATCTAGGTAAAGCGGAGTACTTTACCCGTAAATATTAATATTCGATAAAAATAGTTACCCTTATACCTAATAAAAACGCCCTTAGTACTATACTAGGTAAACTTTTATTAGTTTTTATTTATAATATAATAATCTTAATATAGGTTAATTTAACTAATATTATATAAATATAATAAATTAGGACGTATTCTAGTAGAGCCTTTATAAGGTATAATATTTATTATAATAATAAAAGACCGATTTCGGAGCTAGTTTATAATCGAGATAAACTCTAGAATTAATATTTTATTAAGGCCGTTATTATCTAGTAGGGCGTATACCTTCTAGAGTAAACTTTAGTTAATATATTTTAATATATTATTTATTTAAGGGTTCCTAGGGATAGAGTAACTTTAGACGATATTATATTTATATTAATAATCGACGAACGCTCTATTAGTGTATATAGGATCTCTATCGGTATAAAGATAATAAATATAGTAGTCGCTATATTCTTTAACGGACCTATAGTTACGAAAGGCGCTAAATATACTTATTTTATTAAATATGAAATAATAGTAATTATATTTAAATTTATTATTAATATAGGTAATTATAAAGCCAAATTTATAGGCCCTAAAATTAATAATATTATTATAAATAATATTATATTCGAAACGGCCCTTTCGTAGGCTGCGTTTATACGAATAAATATAAATTTTTATAACGTTATAAATCTTATAACCGTTATCGCCCTTAACCTTTAATAAGTCGATATTATTAGTTATTTAAAATAACTATACTACGTTATTTTTCCTTAAATAACCGAGTCTTTTATACTATTAGGTTAGGGCTTTAATATTAATAATAACTAATATTAACTATTATTAATTTATATATAAAATATAGAGGTTATAGTTTTATAGGATTATAATAATTTCTTTAAATCCGATAAAGATCCCTTTAGAAATAAAGCCTAGGGGGTAGCTAGCTCGTTAAAGTTTAGCGTAGGAAATAAAGTTAAAACCGCTATTAAAAACATATATAACGTTATTAACTTTAAAATACTATATACCTTTATCGCCTAAATATAATAACCGAATAATGTTATTATTATATAGCGTTAGGCCGCCCCTAAAATTATTAATAATATCGGCGCCTTTAAGCTTATTATACTCTATAAAAATAGAGCGATCGTAATTAATATAGACGGTAGTACCGGTATTTAAGACCTAGAGTTTAGAAATATTAATTATAATACCTATAAGGGTATAATAACGTTTTATATTCCCTAAGTTAAAATTACCTTCGGTATTAGACCTCTAGCGCTTATTTAATTTATCGGATTTATTATCTTTATTTTTATTATTTTTATTTCTATTATTATCGTTATTATTTTTAATAATAGCGTTATTATTACCCTTACCGCCGTCTTTACCGCGGTTACCTCGACCGCGCCGGCTACGGTCGCGCTAATTATTATAGTTAAAATTATTATACTAGGGCTTATTATAGATAGTATAGTACCGTACCCGCTTAATAAAGTTAGTGTAGTAGGGGTATAATCGAATAATTCTTTCCTAATTAAGCCCTTAGATACGCTATAGTATAAAAATATATATAGTAAATACTAGCTAACTATAACTAGTACTATATCGGTAAATCTCAAAAGTAAATGTTAGTATACTCCAAGCGCTATCAGCCTTATTAGAAAGCCGTTTACGGGTTTACGCTGAAACTCTATATTAAATACCGACCGGAGGTTTAGTAGGATTAGTAAATCGGGGGTCCAGGCAGAGTCCTATTAATAAATAATACTTATTATTAATAGGTTTAGTAACTCTAGTTTATTATATATATATATTAATAACTTTCGTAATATAGGTTTATTATTCTTTATAAACTTTATTAATTATTTAAATTATTAGTCGTTATATCCTTAAATATTTTACGAGTATTTAATATTATCTAGGTTTTATAACTCCCTTAGGCCTTTCCTAACCTTAAATTTATTTAATTCGGATAACTTTAATAGTTTATTTATATACGTAGTATCGTCCGAGTCGGATAATCTTAAAATATAAAAGGATTCTTATAACCTAGCGGATTCCTAGTAGATATATATACTCGCGTTTATATAAATAAATAGTTTAGATCTCTTCTTTAAATACTATTATATAATAGATATAAATTTATTTACTATTATCCGCGTTAATTATTTAGTCGTTATTTAAGATCCTCCCTATATATAGTACTAACGGATAAATATATTATTTACTCGTCTTTTAACTACCTTTATTTTATCTTTTTATACTTCGCTTTATCGTCTATAATTTAATTATTCTTATTTTATAATTATTCCTTATTTTATAACCCCGCGATAAAATAAATCTAGCCTAGGAAGGTATAAAGACTTTATAATTATTATACCTTAATCTCGAAATCGTTTTTATTGTTATTAATATTAGTAATTTTTATATTAAATATATCCTCTTCTTCTTCCCCCGATTAATATTCCTTAACGACCGGGCTATTAAATATATCTTCGGCCTATATATTTAGGGTTAACTAGTAATATTTATAAATTATCTTTTTTATATATACCGAAATTATATCGCCCGCTATTTACCTTTATTTTTAAGTTATATTATTATCCTTATTAATTAAATTAATAATATCCCCGTCGTATAGCGAGTTAGTAGTATTATCGTCGAGTAGCGAGTTAATAGTATCTTTTATTTATATTTCTGTAATTATTTTTACGAAGTCCGGTTTACTTTTTAGGTCCTCTAGAGATTCTTTAAATAAATTAACTACCGGTTATTAATAATTCTTACTATATATATTTCTATTATAAATATTTATTATATAACTATATAATATCTTCGTAATAACGTATACCTTCGTTTCTCTTTATTTATACTACGCTCTTATAATCTATTCGAATATAACTCGAAGATTTATTAGTATAAATATTAATATTTATATTTTAAAAGACTATTTTACCTTTAATTTTATTACCGTCTTATCTTTTAATAATATAATATCTTATTTCGTATTCTTTAAACCTATAATAAAGCGCCGTTATTATAAAAATAACTATACTAATAAGTAATAAGTTCTATATATTTTCGTAATACCGCTTAAGTTTAATACTATTTATTTATCATAAAAGAATATACGATATATCGTTACTATAATAAACGGCGTTAGGAAACGACTCTTATACTAGACCCATAAATAATAAACTTTTATTTAGATATAAAAGGTAATAATATTTATATTATTTTATAAATCCGGAAGGGTAAACCGTAGGTCGAATATATAGTCCGAGGTATTATTCTTAATCTACTCTACCGTTAAACCTAGGTATTCTATTATTATTTAAACCTAGCTTCGTATCTTCTTTATTATTTAATTTCTAAAGTCGGTTAAATTATCTAGGAGTTACGTCGTCGTTAGTTATTATTTAATATATAACGGGTAATATATAAAAGTAGAGATTATAACCTTCTATATTTCTTTAAGAGTAGGGATATCGCCCGAGTTATATAACCGGCCTAGAACCTACGGTCTTTATATATATTAAAATAAAGCTTTTTATTCCTTTTATATCTTAATTATAAAGTTATTTACTCCTATATAATAATATTCCGGCTACGGTATTAAGTTATTAATATTATTACTATTTATAGTCTTTAAAAGAAATATAAGTATAGTAGTATTTATAATATTTTAATAAATTATAAAACTTTTATATTCTATTTTATAACGGCGGCGTTTCTTATTTTAAAGGGTCGAAATTAAAGTTTATATAGTATTTTTATTACTTTTATCTTTATATTTAATATCGGATATAATTATAAATATAGGATATAAAGGGGGCGGATATCTAGGCGTAATATATTTAGACTTTAAAATACGGCGACTAAAAGAGGATAATAATATTTATTTTATTTTACCCTATTATTACCGCCTATATTACGGACGCGGTTTATTATTTCTTTACCGTCGTTACTCGCCTTATATAACCTATAAAGATTAATTACTATCGGATTAACCGTTTAAGAGAAATTTATTAATAATATATCTCCTTTTTTAAGGTTTAGCCCCTTTATTAATTTTTATTTATATTCGGTTATAGGTTTAATCTCGGTAGTTACTTTTTATTTAAATATTTATACCGGTTACCTTCTAGTTTAGAAAGAATAACTTTGATTTAATAATATTTAACTACTTCGTTACTATATTACTAGGTATATTAATTATATTTAAATATAATATATTTTTATTATACCGTTTACTGAATTTAAAGGATACCTTTTTATATTAAAGCTCTTTTAGAGGGCTCTTCTCGTAATTAAAACTTATTCTTTATATATTAATATACCCGATATATATTTAATAAAGGTCGACGATTTATATCTTTCTTCCGAGGTTACGACTAGTTATTAAGACCGTAAATATTTAATAGTAATAACCGAGATTACTCTTATTAAATATAATATTAACTTTTATTTATAAAAGGGAGTTAATATAATTTACGGTTATAATATAACTTTTATTTCGAAAGCCTATTTATTTCGTTTCTTATATAAGAGTTATTAGTCGTATATATTTTATAAAATTAAGAAAATATACTTTAGTAATAATTATAAATAGGTAATCCTTTTTAAGGTTAAGGTTATCGGGAGAAGAATATTTATTAATATTAGTATTAATTATTATTTTAGAAAGGACTACCTAATCGTCTATAGATATATCGACGATATTTTTAAAATTATAATTACTTTTCTTTATATATTTTCTTTATTTTTTTATACTACCTCCTTCGTCGTTATTATTTTATATACCTTTATTATAGTCTCCTTAAGAGGACTTAATATATTATTATATTAATAATCGTTTTATTTAATTATATATTTAAATATACTTTTCGTTTTTTCGTTTTTTTCGTAATTTACCCCTTCGCCGTAGTAGCTTTTATAATAATTTTTAATTTTTAATCTTTCGCTATTATTAAGATTTACCCGTTATTTATTTATTATATCGAATCGACTTTATTAGAAATCTATAGCGTAAAGTTATTATTTAGTAATAATATATAAAAATTAATAAAGAGATTATTTAGAATCCGGGATAAAAAAAGGGCGAAAATCTTAGAAAGAAATAATTCTTCTTTAACGCGTTATTATCGTATTATTTTAATTATCTTTATTAATTTAATTTAAAGATCCTTAATTAAATTGGAGAAAGGTTTATTAAATCGGCTAAAGTCTCGTCGGTACTAGACTCGAAATCTTATCCGAATCGAATTATTATATTTTTAACTCCTCCTACCTCTTTTTTATACCGTAAAATAATTTACCTATAATATAATATCTTTAAATTATCCTCGTCTACGTCTCTCTAGTTATTAAAGTCCTCTTTTTTTTTATTACCTCGACGAATATACGCTAAGCCTATTAAAGGGATCGATTTAAATTATATTTTAAATATTATTTATTAAAGCGAATATCGATAATTATATCTAATAACGGACCCTTTATATACGGTATAATACGTTAATAATATATATTATACCGCCGGTTTTCGAGCTATATTAATAAGATATAAAACTATATTATTAAACCCGGCGATTAAATTATATCTTCGTATTATTCGACGATAATTAGAATTTTTATTTTATTTACGATTATTTATATAAAGAGAACCTTTATTAATAAATATATTATAAATTAACGAAACGCTACCTTATACGACGCCGGGAGTATCTTAATAATTTAGAGAAAAGAAATCCGGGTTAAAATAAACGGCGCGAGGTACTAGCTAGATTTAATCCTCGTAATTTATTAATATAAATATAATAATAGGTAGGGGTAGTATCGGGGTAGTTATTATAATAAATCTAAAAACTAGAATATAATAATATTAAATATATATAAGAGGAGATAGTCTAAGGAAACTTTTCTTCGATTATATCCGTTATTTCTCTTTTATTCCTTTTAATTTAAGATATAATTATATTACTAGAAAAGTAGGTTAATATATATAAAAACGTTTATAAAGGATTTATATTTAGATAATAAGGTATTTAACGTTTTATACTTTTAATAAAGTATAATATAATATAAATAAAATAGAAGTTAAAGAGAATAAAATATTTATAATTTAATATTAACCGAATAATATATTTCTTTTTCGGGTTTTACTCGGACTATTTTTTTATTCAATATAATATCCGAGTCGGATATTATATATACTATAAAATTTATAAATAAACTATATTCGTTATATTATAATATCTTCTACCGAGAGTTATTTACTAGCGAAGACGAGGTTATAAAGGATATAATTATTTATTCCTCTACCGACCTTTATATCGTTAATAGTTATAATATTATATACCGCCTATATTTAGAAGAATTAATATCTAATATACCCGGCTAGTAGACTATAAATAATTATTAAATATAGTAGTTAAATATACGATAAAAGAATATAGGTATTCTAGAAATAATTATTAATAACGGGTATTAAATTATAGAAACTATATTATTTAAATTAATATTTAGACCGAATTTAGTCTTTACGTTAATTTAATACTATATATAGTATATATTCTTAGAGTAATTACTATATATTAACGTTAAGGTACCTTATATATTAAATAAATATAAAAGTAAATACGATATAAAAGTCTTTAATTTATATTACTCCTTTTAATCTATTATTTTATCTAGTTATCGATAATCGTTATCGGCCTATAATATTATACTTATATTAAATATAAAGGGCGGAGTTATAAATCTTATAAAAAAAAAAAAAGTTTATAGGTCGTAAATTACTCGGTTTATAACTTAAAGTCTATTAAAGGAAGGTGTTAATTTTAGGAAGAATAAGTTTAGCCTATAACTTCTAGTCTAAATAACTCTTATTATTTAGAATAAAATAATAATTATACGTCTTTTTATTCTTTTAAGATAAGCGCGTAACCTATTTATTATATTAAATATCGAAGGATTATATCTAGTTTATATCGAGATTAATATTATAAAAAGTATAAGTTAAAGTTACCCTAGTCCTAAAAATATATTTAGTAAATAAAAGAAAACGATCTTATTCTTTTTTATAAATAACTAAATATAATCTTTATCCCGTTTAATTTAATATACGGATAAATTATATTATAGAGACTCGCCGCGGTAATACTTCTCTAACCCTTATATAAATATTATTATAAGTTTTAATTAAGGCCGAAGGGGATATATAATTAAAGTATTAATTTATACCCCTAAAGCCTTAACGTAACGGCGAGGTAACGAGTCGATTACTAGAGGTAAAATCTCGAGTAAATTAAAACCGGTATTTATTTATAGATTATAACTTTATATATACCTACGGCTTTACGGTTTATAACTCGGCGCTAGTAAACTCGTCGAGACGATAAATATAAATATTATTCTTTAATATTTATTTTATTTTATATATTTCCCTTTAATTTAGGGGATACTATATAATCTTTATTATTATTATACCGAGAATTTACGGAGATCTCGTTATTTATTACTATTAGGTCGTAGATTCGAGTATATATTAAAAGGTTTAATATAATACTAGTTATACGAAGTTTATAAGTTTTATTAAAGTAATTATTAATTATTAATATAGGCGGTAGTCTACTAGCCTCTTTAGTAATTAATATAACTTCGCGATACTCCTTTTATATTTCTTTATAGATTCGCGATTACTTTTATTAACGTTCTTTTTATTAAATATCCGTAATTAAATAATAAATTTATTTTATTTAATAATAAGGAAGTTTAATAAGCTCGACCGTACCCTTAAAAATCTTAATAAAAAGTATTCGTTCGATTTCGATAGAATTAAGATTTATTTTTATTTTATTTATAACCGCCTTTTCTATATCCTTATCTAGGTATATATAAACGAGTAAATTTATTATTCTTTAACCGGTATCCTTAACTTTAAGAAATACTATATATTTAATAAATAAATCTTAATACTACTACGGTTATTTAATTAACCCGATTATAATTATATATTTCTTTAAGATATAAGTTTATAAAGTTATAAAGAAACCTTATATAAAAAGTAAATCTTAACGGTATATTAATTTATACTTTTAATATAGTTCGGATTTCTTAAAACTACCCTTCGGTAATATTTTTAAAACCCGCTCTTCGATCTTTTATTTAATCTCTCGAATAAATTCGGCGGCTTTACTCTCTTTAATTTTAATTTTATAAAACTCGTCTATAAAGATATATCCTATACGGAAATTATATTTAAGGTTAATACCCTCGCTATATAACTTTTTCAACTTATATCTCGTATAAATAAAAATTATAAATAATTATTATACTCTTTTTACCGAGCTTTATACTCTATTAAGACTATAATATAATAACTCTATATTTATATAAATAAATCATTTATTAATAATATAATAATATATTTTCTTAGAATAAATATAGAAGTATTTAAATCTTAGAGTTTTAATATTCGTATTAATTTATTTAGTCTATTATTTTAGTTAATTATTTATAATCTTTACCTAAATAATAATAAGAGTAATATTTATCTTAGGAAGGAGAAAAGCGTCTTTATCTTTATATATACTAAAATAATCGAAGGTTAATAAATCCGTAGAAGGACGGATCTTTTAATTTATTTATAACTTTATTTCGTATAAAGGGTATCTACCGTAATAAAAGAAGTCTTTAAAATCCTTAAAAATCTTAAACCCTTTAATAAAAAAAGAATTATATTTATATACTATATTTTAATATTCGAGAATACGGGAGTTAAAAATCATAAATATTTAGGTCGACTCGGACGTTAGTACCGTCCGAATTAATAATAATATTAGAAAAGACTTAAAGTTAAATACGAACCTTATTAAAATTTATATCGTTATTATTAATAACCCCTCCGTAACGGGAAGCCCGCCGCCTTCTTTAAAAATATCGTATAATTAATAAATATTTAATTTAAGGGCTAGTATCTTACTATCTATTCTTTTTTAAACTTTAACGATTATATAATATATATATTTATTTATAGATTTATTATCGCTTTTTAATTAGAATAGTTTATTTATAAATATTTATATTATATCCTCTTATTAAGGTCGGTCCGTCCTCTTTATTAATTATAATAAGGCTACGGAGTAAATAAGTTATAATCGAATTAGAAAATAAAGGGTAAAGAATTTACGGCGTTTCCCGCTCGTCTTTATTTATAGATATTATATTTATATTTATAACCCTCGCCTTAGTTATTTTCCTTATATTAATATTATATAAGGACGGGTCCCTAGTTTAATACGATTTATTAATAATTAAATCTTATATCGCCTCTTCCTCCTCTTTATTATTTAATTTATAATTTAAAAAATATCTCGATAAAAGATTAAGATCGTTTAATTAAAGAAAATAAAAACGAATTTAATAAATAATATTCTTAAACGGTAAAAGGTAGTATAGGAGGCTTTTTTAAATTTTTAATAAGGAAGTATAAATACTTTTAATTTAAACGTTTTCTCTTCGCGTAAAAAGAGTATAGGTTTTTATAATATAATAACCGATTATCGTCCCGGTATCTTTTATTAATACTAGTAATTCTATTAATTAGTATTTTAATTATTAAGTAAAGTAATTTAATTAATAGAGAGGCCTACGTACGATATAAAGGGGGTATTAAAGATTACCGCGTTAATATATATTAACTAGTATATCTTATAGGCCCTCGTTATATTCGATATTTATATATTCGTTATAAATAAAATACTAGAGTTTATTATAGCGTAGAATATTATATTTATCCTAGAAGCGCTTCGATATTAAGATATAGATTATTTTATTATAATTAAGCCGGAATTATACTATTTTATCGTTGTTCTTAATATTATTTTTTACGGTAGTATTAAGCCGAACCTATTTAATTTAATTATTACGGTTATACGAGATTTTAAAAAGAATCGATTTAGGATTTATAAATATTCGAGGGGGTAAAGGGCGACTTCTTATATAAAGTTTATTTTCTAAATAATTATTTTCGGTCCTTTAGGCTTTAGAACGCGAGGATTTAAATAACTCCTTAGATTCTTATTTAAGGCCTTAACGGGTTATAAATTTAATTATTATTTTATTAAATAAATATATAAATTACTATATCGTCTTATTTCTAAATACGGGAATACGATTAAATAAATCAAAATTAATAATAATATTATTAATAATTTAACGAAGAGTAAAATTAATTTTAATATTACGTAGATTTCTATCCTAGATATATATCTTTTATATTCTCTTTTTCTAGTTCTACTCTAACTACCGAGAAAAGATTTAGTATATAATATAAACCGAGTTTAATATTTTTAAGATTTTATCGGAGGTTATTTATACCGATTCTAGTATAAAAATAAGGATCCGTTAATATTATAATAAATAATTTATTTATAATAGAGAGCGAGGTTAAAGGAGATATAATTAATTAAAATAAAATTAAAAAGGGTTAAAAAATAAAGAGTATAAAATATAATTTATAAATAAAGAAGATAAAATATAATTAATAAATTATAAAAATATAGATTAACTCGAGTATTTAAAATAGGTATTAATAATCTTATAAATTAGAATTCGTTATAGTTCGGGCTAGAGTATCGGCCGAAGTATAATCGAATAAAACTAAATATACTATTTAATCTATAACCGTCGAATACGGCGGTAGTATAATTAATATCTCGTTATTTATAAAAAAAAACCCCTTCCTATCTTTTTAAAATAATAACGAGCGCGGATTATAATTTATATTTATTATATAATAACTAGTTAAACCGAGCTAGATATATAACTAAAGTACGATTTACTAGTAAAGATAATAATGCGATTAATAGTTTAATTTAGAATGGTAAATAGGGAGTCGTAATCGATTAATATATACTAAATAGGATAGATATTAACTTTAAATATTTAATATATTTAATATTTAACGTTTTATATAAATACGCCGATTTATTATATTAGAATTAGCCTACGCGGGTTTAATATTTAAAGTAAGATATTACGTATCTTATATACGCGCCTTAATAATAAATAAAATAGGATTTTCGCCTTTTTTATATATTTATAATATAACCGCTTTAAATTTATAAGTATAATTAACTTCGATATTATTATCGCCGATACGATATATGATTTTATCGGTAGAGTTATTATAGACTTTATCTTCGCGGAGGATCTTTTTAAATATCTTAAATTCGATTTTATTTAATATAATATTTATTAGAGGCTTCTTCTCCTTTAGGAGTTTAAACGCGAAGAAAAGTATATCGGCCGTTATTTAAATCGACTATATATAGAAGCCTATTTCGTTAAAGGTAAGAAGGCGCGCTATATAAAAAAAATTATTAATAAAAAGAGTAAATAATATATTATCTACGGTTATAATAATAATTATATATATTATTAATCTTTTTAGTTATTCTTAATTTATAGCTCTCGAGCTAGAGTTAAGGTATCTTAAATATAAAAACGGAGAGAAAGATTTTATCTAATTATTTTAATATCTTATTAAATTTAACCTAGTTCTCGAGGCTCTTTAAAAACGTATTTATAATATATCTTTATTCTATCTTTTTCTTTAATACTATCCGTATTTCTTTATAATACGATTATTTAGTTATAAGACTACGCGAAATAATCGAGACCGTTTAATTCCTAAGGTTAATATTAATATAGAATTTAATAGGAGGTAGGGAGGGTAAAGAGGAGGTAGTAATAATAAGGTCGTAAAGATCTTCTATAATATAAATAAAGATATAGATTATTAAGTATTAATAAGGATATTAATAACGATAAAGAGGATATTATAAATAAAGATATCGATATTAATATATAGGAAATAATAATAATATCTAGGTAAATATTATTTTAAATACTCTATTAAGCCTACTAGATAATATTAATATAAACGTAGTTAACGAATATTAAGTCCGACTTTAAATTATATCCGACTCGGATAACTAAATAGTAATTAATATATTATCGACTCGTCTAACTCGGATAGGTATCTTTAGTTTATAGAAAGTATAAAAAGATACTAATAAATATTTATTATATTTATTAACTACTTAATAAGGACTATTAATAAAAGTTCTTTACCGATAACAAATATAAATATAGTATTACTTTATATTTTATTAATTTAGACCTCGTCGTTAAAAGGGTACTAGGATATTAATTATATTAAAACGGTCTACTATTTAATATATTAGGGTAGTATACGGTATAAACGCTCTATCTAAAGATTTAGTATTATATTAAATAACGGAGGTATTATAAGGATAATATCTCTACCGGATATTAATTAATATAGGTTAGAGTATCTAGTTAGGGTAATATAGATAAAACGGTAGTATTATTAATTATATCGTTTATTTTAATTTAAATTTAGGTAAAGCTCGTTAAACCTATAATTATAAAAGAGTAATAAAGAATCTTTATTTATAGTTTAGAAAAGAGTTATATAAAATATTTAACTCGCCGATAATAAGAAAAAGCCCCCGTAGTAACGCCTCTTTATCCGATTATTAGTATTAATCGGATTTTTCTATTATTTTTCCTATTATTAAATAAGCCTATTTCCTCGTTTTATTATTCTTTATTTATTTATTTAATATTATTTAGTCTAAATAATTCTTATTATCTAGAATACAGTAATAATTATATATCTTCTTATTCTTTTAAGATAAGCGCGTAATCCGCCCGTTATATTAAATATCGAAGAATTATATTTAATCCGTATCGAGATTAATATTATAGAAGGTATAAATTAAAGTTACCCCAGTCCCGAGGATATATTTAATAAATAAGAGAAAACGAATTTTATCCCCTTCTATAAATAGCTAGATATATTCTTTATCCCGTTTAATTTAATCTACGGATAAACTATACTATAGAGACTCGCCGAGGTAGTATTTCTCTAATTATTATATAAACGTTAATATAAGTTTTATACTAGATATTATCCGATAAATTTAAATCTATATATAATATAACGTAGGTAACGACGGGTAAATTAATAAAGATAATTAATTTTTTTAGCCTACCGTAAATATCCTAACCGAGTAAACTAATTAGTTTTTTTAATATTAATAACTTAGGCGTATCCTTAATAAGGTAGTCGAGATAATAGGCGTAGATACTATTTTATAAATATTTATTCTAGTTTTTTTATTTCCCCTTTAACTCTACGAACTCTATACGGGGTTTATTATTATTATATTTAAAATTTATAAAGAGTTCCTTATCCGTTAATATTAGGTTTTTAATTCGAGTAAATATTAGAAAGTTTAATATTACTCCCGCGGCGCGAAATTTATAAACCTTTCTAAAATAATTATTAATAATTATTATAAATATTTCTTTACCCGCCGCTCTAATAGTCGTTATAAATCTTTAATACTCCTTTTATACCTCTTTATTAATTCGTAACTCCTTTTTATAAAGTTCTTCTCGTTAAATATTTATAATAAAATAATAAACTTATTTTATTTTATAGGGGGGAAATTTAATAAACTCGACCGTACCCTCGAAATTCTTAATAAAAGGTATTCGTTTAATTTCGATAGAATTAAAAATTACTTTTATTTTATTTATAACCGCCTTTTCTATATCCTTATCTAGGTATATATAAATAAATAAGTTCGTTATTCTTTAACCGATTTCCTCGATTTTATAAAGTATTATATACTCGGTAGACGAATCTTAAGACCATTACGGTTATTTAATTAATTTAATTATAATCGCGTAGTCCTTTAAAGTACGAGTTTATAAAATTATTAAAAAGCCCTATATAAAAGGTAAACTTTATTAATATTTATATTTACGTATCTTGTTTAGTTCGGTTTATTTAAAACTACTTTTAAGGAATTTCTTTCGAACTTATTCTTTAATATCTTATTTAATCTCTTAAATAAATCTAACGGCGGTACCCGTTTTAATCTTTACTTTATAAAATTCGTCTATAAAGATTTATCCTATATAGAAATTATATTTAAGGTTAATATCTAGTCGATTTAAAATCTTTTTAACCTATATATTATATAAGATAAGATTATATATAAGTAGGATTCTTTCCTAACTAAACTTTACGATTTTATTTAATTTATAATATAATAGCTTAGCGTTTTCGGGGGTAAATCGCTAAATATTAATATTAAAATACTTTTTTTTAACCTAGGCGTAAAAGTATTAAAATCTTAAACTTTTATTATTTATATTAATTTATTTAATCTATTTCTTTAGTTAATTCTTTATTACTTTCGTTAGGATAACGACTAGGGTAATATCTTATATAGGATAAATAATAATATCCTTATATTTATATATATAAGGGTAATAGATATCTAGTAGACCCGTAGAGGGATAAATATCACTATCGGTTTACGATTATAATTTATATAAAGGGAGATATTTATTATAATAAATAGATTCTTTAAATTCTTCGAGATCCCGAAATTTCTTTTAAACGCCAGAGTAATAGTAATATAAATTAAATTAATATTTAATAATAAAGCTAAGGAGAATATTAAATATCTAGGTCGAATCGGATATTAATACGGTCCGATTTAATAATATTATTAGAAGAGACTTAAAGTTAAAAATAAATTTTATTAAATTTTAAATTATTATTATTAATAACCCCTCCGTAATAACTAGCCCGCCGCCTTCTCTAAATAATATCGTAGAACTAATAAATATATAATTTAGGAGGTATTATTTTATTATTTATTATTTTCTACGGTTTTAACCCTTATATAGTACGTATATTATAAATAAACTTATTACTAGGTTTCAGCTAGAATAGTTACTCTATAAATATCCATATTTTATTATCCTATTAAGATCGGTCCTCTTTATTAATTATAATAAAGCTACGGAGTAAATAAATTATAAACGAATTAAAAAATAAAGGGTAAAGAATTTATAAAGTTTCCCGCTTATTTATATTTATAAATATTATATTTACCTCGGCGACCCTCGCCGAGGTTATTTTCCCTATATTAATATTATATAAGAATAAATCCCTCGTTTAATATAATTAATTAATAGTTAAACCCTTCGGCGTCTCTTCTTCCTCTTTATTATCGTCGGATAATATATTAATAAGAATTATAATTTATTTAATAAAAGAAAGCGGGGGCGGATTCGTTTAACGGGGTTATTAAATAGTAGGAGGTAATATAAAAAACTTCTTTAAATATTCGATAAAGGCGGAAAACCTTTTTAATTAAATCTTTTCTCTTCGCGGGAGAGGATTATAATATTTTTAGGTATATTAACCGACTATAAACTCGGTATCTTTTATTAATACTAGTATTTCTATTAACTAATATCTCGATCGTTATATAGGATAATTTAATTAACGGAGAGGCCTATATATAATATAAAGGGGTTATTTAAGACTTCCGTTTTACTACGTACTAACTAGTATATCCTATAAGTCCTTATTATAATTAATATCTATATATTCGCTAGGAGTAGAATACTAAAGTTTATTTTAATATAAATTATCTTACTCGTCCTAAAAGCGCTTTATTATTAAGATATCGATTAATTTAATATAATTAACCTAAAATTATACCGATTTATTATTATTCTTTATATTATCTTTTAAGATAATATTAAATCGAATAAATCGGATTTAATTATTACGGTTATATAAGACTTTAAAAAGAATCGTTATAAGATCTTTAAATATTCGAGGGGGCGAGGTATAATTTCTTATATAAAATTTACCTTCGGAGTAATTATTTTCGGTCCTTTTAACTTTAGAATACGGGGATTTATATAACTCCTCGGATTCTTATTTAAATTAACGACTTATAACTTTAATAATATTTTCGTTAATTAGGTATAAAAGTTATTATATCCTTTTATCTAAAAATAAGAGAGAATAATTAAATAAATTAAAATTAAAGATAATAATATTAATAATTTAGCGACGAGTAACCCTAGTATTATTATTATAAAAGATTCTACCTAATATTTCTATATCTTATATTCTCCTTTCTAGCTCTATTTTAACTACGGCGAAGAGTTTCGGTATATATTATAAACCGAGCTCGATATTCTTAATATTTTATCGGAGATTATTTAAACTAATATTAATATAGAAATTAGGAATCGATAATATTATAATAGATAACTTATCTACGTTAAAAAGCGAGGTAGAAATAAATATTATTAATAAGAATTAAAATAAAAAGGGTAAAATATAGTTAATAAATAAAGATAATAAGATATAATTAATAGATAATGGGGGTGAAAGGATAAATAAAGAGTATAAATCGACTTTTAATAAATAAAATAAATAAACGCGTTATTTATTTTATAGTTAGTAGCGCTAAAATAATAATATTAAACTCGTCGAAACTTAATATTAATATTTATAAAATCCTATTTATTATAACGTTAGAATATAATAAAGTAGAAGATCCTAGGTTTAAATAAAAATAAAGAGGGCGAGGAATAATAAAATAATAATAATTAGAAACGGATATTAAAATAATATTAAGTTCGCGTATTAAGTACGAATTAATAATATATATAACCAAATATTTATTAGAGCGGAATTATATTCGATCGGGTAGTTAATAAAGTTATTATTATATTTAAACTATTATAAAATTACTATTAAGGGTTAATACTCTTATTTCTATAAATTCTTAAATCTTAAAAATAGCCGAATAATAAAAAACGTCCGAGTCGGTTAAGATTACGCTTAATATATCATAAAGAGAGGTATAGCGGGAGAAATAAATAAGGTAAATAATATAAAAAACCGTTTACTTCTAACTAAATACTATATTATCGGAATATTTATATAGGTTTATACTCTAGTATTATTAACGGTTTATAATTATTATTAAATATAATAGTAAACTTAGGCCATAATTATTTCTTAATTAATATCGTATTATATTTTAAATTAAAAGCGGTAGAGTTTACCTACGATTAAGAATATTATAATTATTAAATATAATCGTTAGGAGTACGATAAACTAGTATATTATATCGTTATTAAACGGAGGAATTCTTATACTAATAAATAATCGTCCTATTTTAATAATAAATACGTTTTATAAAAGATCTAATAAAGGGGTAAAAGGATAACGTAAAGGCCTCTATAAACTTAATATTAAAAAATAACTCTCGTATATTTATTAATTAATATATATAAACTCTTTTAAAGATCCCCTTCCTTAATTTTAATATTTAATATATAGATTTAATCTAGCCTCTTTCTCGTTTAAATAAATAGAATAATATATACGACTTCTTTCTATACTCTTTTATACTCTAAATTAAATAATATTCTTATAATATTAATATTTTATTACTACGGTTATACTAGCTAATTATTATATCTAGTATTAAGAATTTATTTTTAAGACCTTATAAGGCTTCTTTAATATTCTAAAGATTAAATTTTACCTTCGAAGTCTAGTATACCTAATATACGAATAATCTAATATACTACGTAGTTCGTATATATCTCGGATAATTAACGAGTAGTACTAGAATTACCTAGATCCTAATTATATAAGGATTTTAAGTTAATCAATATTTTATTTTATTAATAAGTTTACTAGGAAAAAGGAATTTAAATTATACTATTACTAGGACGAATAAATCGATAGTATCGATACTACGAGAAATAATATTTTAGTAGTAACGGTTTTTTTAGATATCTATTATAATATAAAGGCCGATTTAATAATCTTAATTAAATATATAAGAAACGGATATATTTTTATAAAGATCTTATAGAGCCCTTAATTTATATAAACGAAAAGAATAAGGATAATATTAATAATAAGAGTCGCTTTTAAATTAAAGGTATAGGTAGTTCTTAAAAGAACAATACGTATTAAATAATTATATAGATAACGATATTATAGAATAAATATTTTAAAACGCGGAGGACTATAAAATATATTATCCTTAAGATATATTAATTTAAATAACGGAATAAATGACCTTTATAACGACTTCGGGCGGTACTAGTATAATATCGTCTTTAATAATTATATCGGTAGAATAATACCTATTAAAGCGAGGTACGGGGAGGTTAATAATAATAAAAAATATACTAGGTTTAAAGTCTTTATCCGAGTAATTATTTAAATCGGGTACGGATTACGATCCCTTCGGATTAAAAGTAAACTATATAATAACCGAGTAAATATATATCGCGCGACTCTCTAACGGTTTTATAAATAAGTTTTTTAAAAACCGTCGATTAAGACCCTTCTATAGATATTATAGCTTCGATAACGCCTTATTATTAAAAACTAAATTATAAAATATAAAATATAATAATATTAATAGGGATTAGGTCCGGTAAACTTTTTAGATTTATATAAATAAATTTAGTAATAAGCCTAGAATATATTTTATTCTTTACTTCGATATAATATTTATTATAAAAACGTTATTAGGATATATACTATTTAATTCGAGCCTTAATTATATACCGATACACTAGCGAAATCTTAACGTAGACTTTATTATTAATAAAATATATATAACCGGCTAATAGTAGGAGATATAAAATAAACTATTTAATAACTCGACCGTTATACCGGTAATAATAAAATTAGATAAAATTTATTTATCTCGAATCTACGGAGACTAGTAGGCCTAGCCGGTCTATATTATTATTAATAACCTCGAACGGAGTATATAATAAATAGGGACTCGACTAGGGATAATATTATTTAGCTTAATACTAATAATCTATAATAAAATAAAAACCGAAGTATATTATTATATTTTAGGGCTTATAGTAGAGGGTAAATTAATTATAACTGTAATTAATATTTATTTATATTAACCGCGTGATTTTAAAATATTTAAAGAGTACGCTCGGAAGGGGATTTATATTATATATATAAATAAATTAATTCGATAATATTATCCGATTTTAGCTTCTATATTTAACGATTATAAAGAATAAATTTTAATTATCTTTATTAAGAGTAGTAAATATTATCTAGTATATTTAATATTATTGAATAAATATAAACGATTACGCCTTAAGGTCCTATATTCTTTAAGAATATTAAAGTAATATATAAAATAATTACGCGTCTAAAGAACCTACGATAAGGATATATTTAAATAATTATCGGATATAATAATATATAACCGCCGTAATATCGCGGAGGGTTATTTCGCGGTTAACGTCTTCGGGATCTAGATCTTTAATATATTATATACTTTAATAATAAAGGGGCTAATAAATTATCTTTTAAATTAATAAATTTAATATATTAAAGAGGGTAGAATAAAAGAAGAGATAAAAACTTTACTCGACGGTCGATTTCGAGCCGTACCTAAATATATTAATTTAAGGTATTTCCTAAATTTTAATAAAATTAATTAATAAACGGGGGAGGAGAGTAATTAATTTTTATAAATAGTTATACCCGTATTTACCCCTCTATTATTAGAAAAAATACCGGAAATACTATATATAAAACGAATAATTATTAACTTTATTATATTTATAAAATATTATTCGTATAACGAAGAAACGCTTAAATATATAGATATAATATTAAATAAAATTAATCTCCTAAAAGAAGTTTTTAAGAAATATAGGCCGATCGATAAAAAAACGGGCGAGTTATATTTTAATTTCCCTAAATTTTATATTCTTATTTATATAGTACCGATAATTAAATAATACGATCTATTAGACTTTTATAATATTTAAATAATAAAGAGGATATATCTAATATTACTAAAAAACTATTATAAGCGAATAAATAAATACGACGATTATTAGGAGTAAATAATAGAGTATAATACTCGTTATATTAAAATTATTATTATAAAGAATAAATTAGAGTATCGGGAGATAAAGTTTATACTATTTAATTAAAAGAGAAGATAAGAAAAAGAGAAAATAAGAAAAAGAGAAGGTTATAAAAACCGGGGTTCTTTTATACCTCGATAAATTAAATTAATAAACGGACGTAGATAAGGATATTATTTTATAGTAAATCTATAAATACGATACTCGGTATTAATATATAATATTAAATATAGCGAAGATACTTAACTTAAAGGGCTTTTTCGAAGGTTTAATTATATTTATTAAAGCGAATCGAGTAAAGACGTCTATATAGGGTTTAACGATACCGAATACCGAAATTAATAAACGGGAGGTAGACTATAACTAGGTTAATAATTATTTAATTTATATTTATAAGAATTTAATATACTAGAAAATATTAAGGGAGGACTCTTCTAATCCGAGCTACCTTTATAAAGATATAATAATTTATAAACTAAACGTAAAGTCATATTATTATAATTAACGTAAGGATAATATATAGGTACGCGAATAAAAGTCGGTCGAAACGAACCTTATTATTATATAAGAAGGAAGGTTAATAAACGAGGTATAAATTATTATAAAAGTAAAGAATTTAGGCTAGAGGGACTAGAAGTAATAATTTATTTATTTATAAAATACCTTTATAAAAGTCTTTAATTATCGATATTTAAAATAGGTCTATAAGTTTTATAAAATAATAAAAGTAGAAAGAACGTATTTATTATATACTCTTAACCCTAAAATATTAGGTAGTCGGCGGTTCTATAAATTATTAAATATCGAGCGAAATATTTATATCGTATTTATAATAATTAAGGGAAAGAATTTCTTTTATAAATCTATTTATTAATTAGGATTAATATAATATTATTTATAACCCTAAATTCTTTATAAAGAGTTAAAGAGTAACCGAGGAAATCTATACCTAAATTATAAACGGAGGGCGTATATATAAATTAAATATAAAACGACGAAAGAGTTATAAATATTAATACTATAAGGAAAAGGGATTTTTACTAGTCGTTATAATAAGAAATATATAAGGATAAAGGCTTAATAAAGTAATTTAAAAAATAAAATCTAAATTAAATTATATCGTTATCCGATTTAAATATTAAATCGTTTATATCGTTATCCGATTTAAATATTAAATCGTTTATATTATTATCCGACTCGGATAATAAATCGCCCGAATCGGGTTCGGGGATAAAGTCGAAGAAACGAATTAAGAGTATTATTATTTTATTATAATCGAAGATACTAAATCCTAAATAACCGGGGTAATAATACGAGTACGAGTACTACCTCTTAAACTAGTAATATATTAAGACTAGGTATTTTAAAGATTACGGATATAAATTTTATAAAGAAGAGGAAGCGTAGAGAGTTTATATTTAAGAATATTATAAATAAAAGCGGGATCGTTATACGGATTAATATAATTAACTCGTTATTAAAGAAAGATAATATATAAGGAGATAAAGATAATAACGAATAACGGAGTATAAATACGAATATATAAAATAAAGATAATATTATATAAAGGATTAAAAGGGAGGAATCTATTATAGCGACCGAACCTAAAGAGTTAAAGAATAAAAGAGATATTATAAAATAAATATATTATTTAAAGTATAGGAAATAATATTAATAATTATTTATAACTCTAATTACGACTTAATTATATTCGTTTATATCGGCCTAGAAATTAAGAGTTTCGGTATATATAAAGGATTATTATTTAAAGCCTCGATATTTTTTAAAAATATCTTTTCCGGCGAATATAAACCCGAAATAAAGACTAAATCCGAAGATATTATCGAAATTATATTATATAATAATAACTCGAAGGTAATTACTTTTTTTAACGAAAATTTATTAATCTTTAAACGGTTTAATAATTAGGGGTAAATATTTTTATTATATTTCTCCCTCCCGTTAAAATACTCCGATAAAAAAGTCTTCCCCCGAACAAAGTTTTAAACGGATAAATAATAAAGAAAAAGGATAATTATATAAATAAAAGATTATTTATTTACCTTTTATCTTCTTACCTTTACCCTTTTATATTATTATATTATTTTTTACTCGATTAATTACGATATAATTAAAATTTATATATTATTATATACTTTTATTAAAGTTATAATAAATATTATTTAATAAACTAAGCTAATTTTTAACCCCCCTCTTATACTTCTAATTAATTATAATTATTATAATTCTATTAACTTTAAACTAGAAGTTACCCTTAAGAAGTATATCTACGCCGAATAAAACGAATAAGGAATTAAAGAAATTCGAATACTTTAAGCCTAACTTCGTTATTTAATAACGAATATAATACTACTATTTATTTACGATAAGGTTAGATTTTAAATCGCCGAATTCTATTATATTTTTATTAATATCTTACTATATACCGTCTATACTATACTCTTCGATATAATTATTTATAACGTTTATACCGTTAGAGGTTAATACTAATAAGTTAATAATTTCCTAAATATTTAATATTAATATATTTATAATATCTTCTAATAAATAGAAAACGAGTAAATCCTTTTAGTCTTTATTATTTATAGTATTAAAAATAGGAAGGGAGGTTACGTCGAAAGGGTTATCCCTCTCGGAAATTATTATAATCGAGGTACCTTAAAATTCGGGTAATCTATTTACTCCGTAGCGATAATAAATTTTATATTATTAAATATATATTACTTTTACCCCGAATATCCTTTTATTAATCTTTTTTTTTTTTTAATATTTTTATTTATTTATATTCGTTATATTAAAGGCCTTAGCTTATATATATTTATACTTTTTTGAATATTTAAATTATTTATTACTTCTTTATTTAAATATAATAATCTTTTTATAAAATTATTACCCTTAAGATATCTCCTAAAATCTAGAATTTTATCTTTAAATTAAATATTCTTCGATATTTATAACCCCCTTAAGGGTAAATAACCTTAAATTAAAATATTAATAATAATCGTATATTCTCTTTATTATTAATAATAGCGTTAATAATCTCCTTCTTAATCTTTTATATCTCGATAAATTTAATATTAACGGGTTTATTTAATTATAAATCGTATAATATACGTCTCCTTTATCTTGTTAATACGAAAGATATAATAAAAGATTAAGATTATTAATAAAAATCTAAAGTTAAATACTAAGGGAGTACTAGTACGTATAATTAAATTATTATTAAAATATTATAATTTTTAGGAGCCTTAAATAAGAATAATCTTAAAAGAATATAATAACGCCGGGAGCTAGTAAAGAACCTTATATAACCGAGCGACGAGTATTAAAAAAGAATATAATTATTTAAATAAAAAGTAATTTATATACCTTTTATTTTTCTCCCTTTATTTATTTATATTATAATACTACTCGCTATATTTAATTATAATATAACTAGATTATTTATACTATTACCTACGTTTATAATACGATAATATCCTCGTTATTTAATAACGAATATAAGGCGCCTCGGAGATCTAGCTAAATTATTTACTCCGTAGTAATAACGAGTCTTATTTTATTAAATATATAATACTCTAATATTAAATATCCTTTTATTAATCTTTATTTTATTTATTTTAATTTATTTATTTCCTCGGATTCGTTTTTTCTAAAATCTTTACTTTCTTACTTCTTTATAAACTATATATTATACTAGTTATTATCTCGTACCTTTTAATAATTATTAAACTATATTTATCCGTATATATCTTCGCATAAAAGAAATTAATTTATAGTTTTAAATTTAACTAAACTCCCTAAATTTAAATAAAATAAAAATAATTAATTTACGTTTACGGTAATTAAAGACTTTAAAGGCCGGCTCGTACCTTTAAAGATAGGTTAAAGATTCTAATAAAAATTTATTTAATTAATCTTATACGAAATCTTATAAAAGAATATATTTAAATAGAGGATTATACTAACCTCTTTACTTTTATATTAATTAATAATTTTATTAATTCGAGCGCCTTTAATTTAATAAAGAAGATTAAAATAAAGAGAAAAATAATCGGCGGTTTAATAAAGCCCGATTAAATATAAAAGAGCGAGTCTCTCTAATAATAAATTTAAATATTTAATAATAAACGCTAAATTTATAACTTCGGGTATTATTTTATTAAAAATAATTCGGATACCTAAATTAACTACGTTATAATAAAGAGAGAGAAAGATACTTTCTTTAATTTAAACGAGCCCTATACTACTACGCTCGGTATTTATAATAAATATCTTAATACTCTTTTACTATAATCGGCGCTCTTTAAATACTTAACCGCCTATATTCGAAAAAGATAAATAAATCTTATTTATTATTATTTAAGGATATTTACTAATATCCGTCTAGCCTTTTATATATTATTAATAAGATTTAATAAAAAGCGGATAATATTAATATTAGATTAAAGAAATTACTAGAGCCGTTAGATAAAAACCTTTTAATAGTTATTATATAAGAAATAATAAGATTTAAATAATAAACTAAGAAGTATATTAAGGGGGGCGCTTAAATTAATATTTTTAAAAAGAAATAAAATAAATAGGCCTTTTAATTTCGTAAGATTTTAATCGATTTACGATTAATTTTTAAATTATTAAATCCGTTAATACCTAGTTAATCTTATAGTATATTAATTAATAAATTTATAATTACGCCTAGTCCTTTAAACTAGAAAAATATTATTATCTTTAAATTTAATTCCGAATCTAATATTAATATTAATAATAAATTAAGCCCTATATTATTTAGGAGGAAGAGATTATACGAATTAATATAACCTATATTAAATAAGTTTTTAAGAATCGTTCTTTATTTAAAAAATTATATCATATCCTCTAGATATTTTAACTTTAACGGGGTATATAATATTATTTAGGATACGTATATTAAACTTCCGGGGCGAATTTATCTTAATATAATAAAGAGAATTAGGTCTTTTAATAGATATAGAAAGTTTTTAAAAATTATTAAAATCTAAACCAAATATAAGAAAGAAAATCTATCGATTAATTTAAAATATATTTATATTTAGACTCCGTTATTTAAGTTTATTTAATATTAAAAAGTCTTAAAGATCCTATATATAAAAAAAATAATCGAATATTAAACCGGGATCTCTATTAAAGCGACTCTAAAAAATAAAATTATAAAGGTATATATTTAAAATAAAGATAATATTATGAAGAGGGTTAAGATTAAATCTAAAATAATATTATAAAGAAAATTAAGACCGAGGAGGATAAGATTATTACCGAGCCTAAAATAATATTATAAAGAAAATTAAAACCGAGGAGGATAAGATTATTACCGAGCTTAAAATAATATTATAAAGAGGATTAAAAGGGAGGAGTATAAGTTTATTATTAAGCCTAAAATAATATTATAAAAAGGATTAAAAGGGAGGAAGGTAAATTTATTATTAAGCCTAAAAACCTAAAATATAAGAAAGAAGTTATAAAATAAATATCCTATTATACCGCTAAAGCTAAAACCTTAGGTAAAGGCGAAATTAATAACGAAATTACGTCCTCTTTTAAAAAAAAAGGCGTTATTTATAAACCTAAAGATATTCTAGCTACCGAAGTTATATTTATTAATACCGTTATTTCTTTCTCTCCGATAATAACCTTAGAGTTATCTCGTTTTATTTAATAAATATAAAAATCTAAAGATATTTTAACTACCGAAGTTATATTTACCGATACCGTTATTTCTTTCTCTCCGATAATAACTTTAAAGTTATACCCGTTTTATTTAATAAATATAAAAGTCTAAAGATATTCTAACTACCGAAGTTATATTTATTAATACCGTTATTTTTTTCTCTCCGACGATAGCCTTAGAGCCGTACCCGTTCTACTTAATTAATATAATAATATTAATAACTTCTTTAACTAGGCTTTAAAGGCTTAAAGATTCTTAAATAACTCGGATAATATTAATAACCTAACGAGTATCCCGGCTATAATAAATAATATTTAATAATTAATTACTATAACGTAGGGACTAATAGATATATTCGATTATATACTAAACGAAATTATAAAGGCGAAGGGTAATAAGATTAATGATTTAATAAAACTCGAAAATCCGGTTTTAAATAAGGCGAATATAGTCTTAATTTAACCGTATAAAGTAATATCTTCGCCTAATTATATATCTACCGCCTAAATAAAAGTTTAAGTTTATAAATATAAATCGATATTACTTCCTCTTTACTAGATTATAATTACGAAGATAATAATTATTATTATCGTTATTAAAGTAGGAGTTAAATCTAAAGGATATTAATTATAAAAGTTACGATATAAATAATAATAACTCTAAGTTTATTATAAAGTATATCGAAGCGAAGATTAACGTAGTATTTATTATTAAGTATTATAAATTAAAGGCCTTAACTTTCGTAATTAAATTATTTACTTTTAAGGTATTTATTAATAAGGTTTATATTAATAGTATTTTAATATAGAAAGGAGACCGACTAGAATCCTATTTAAAAAAAGATTACTAAATAAATATCGCGGTAGATAATAACGATATATCCTTAATAAAGGCTATATCTACGGGCTTAATATTATAAAGATAAGATATTACTCGCTTTACGAGTCCTTTAATTTAATATTTATTTATATTATTAACAATATTAATAAACTAAATATTTATAGCGCCTATAAATAGAAATTCTAGGATATCCTACTATTATTCGAGTCGGATAAAGTAACTTTTCGAGTCGAACGAGATAATTATCCGAATCGGATATAATAACTATCTAAATCGGATATAATAAATATTTAAATCGGATAAAAGTTATACGAAAATACCTTATAACGAAAAATCCTATAATTTTCTACGATTATCGTCCGCTCCTAGGGCGTTTTAGATAACTTGTAAAGTAATCTAAAAACGAAGATATAAAAGTTTTAAGTATTATTATTAGCGAGAATACCGGGTTATATTTAGGTCGTTATAAACTCTTTACTTATAGGGTTAAATTATTTATCGTTATTTAACCTACTAGTTATATCATTAATATCGTCGACGTTTTCTTCGTTATTATCTTTACTATTAATAGTACTATTATAATTAGAATAAGTATTATTAATAATAATAGGGGTAAGATAATTAGAAGGAGAAATCTTATTAATACTACGCGAAGGTTAGATATATCTCGTATAAATACCCTAAACTAGGTATTAATAGAGGCGGTAGGGGTTAAGGTATAAATATAAATAACAGTAACTCTAGCGGATATAAAGGAAAAAATAATTATAATAATATAATCTATAGTAAATATTAGTAGTGAATATTAAATATTAAATAATAATTAAACTTAAAGCTTAATAATAGGTATATTATACCGGTAGAGGTTAGCGTATAGTTAATTTATTAGACGTACTTCGAGTATACTATTAGTAAATTAGATATACTATCGGGGCTAGTAATATACTATTTATAAATAGTAGATACTAACTATACTAGGAGTATAATATCAGTAAATAAGGGTTATTAAACCTATTAATAGGTTACTAATAATAACCCCGAGTTACTAAATATATTAATAGGACGCTGCCCGGACCCCTAACTTACTAAACCTACTAATAGGACGCTACTAGCCCTATCCGTAACTTAGGGCTACTAGTAGGACGCTACTAGCCCTATCCGCGCGGTCGGTAACTAGAGTTTTAGTAGGAGTTTTTGAGATTTACCGATGTACTAACCTATAAGTATAGTATATTACGGAAGCGAGAGATCGCTATATTTAGGGTAATCTTAATAATACCGTCGGTATTAAATAAATCGTAGTCTTTAGCGAATATTTTATAATAATATTAATAATTAGAGCTAAGGTTACGGTGGAATTATTAGATTATAAAGTTTTCATTAAACTTAAGGTAGTTAAAGTTATAAAACTCGTTATAGGCCTCCTAAAACTTACTAGCGTAGTCGCTAGGACTATTATATTAACTAGTAGTAAATTAATTAAATTTAATTAATACCTTATATAGGTAGCCGGAGTTATAAAGTTTGAATTCATTTATAATAATCATCTAGGCTCTAATAACGACCTTATTATTTTTAATTTTAGCGTAGGTTATAGGGGCGATAATCTAACGGAGGATATTATAAATTATCTTATTATTAATAAACTATTAATATATAGTATCGATATTATAGTTAGGTTTACCTACGTCTAGTTCCGGGGCTATAATAGGTAGATCTTCGAGGTATTCTTATAAGTTTATTATATTAAAGTTATTATATATATCCTACTTTGACATACCTAGACCTATAAAGAAGAGGAAGAAAAGGAAGAAGCCGCCGGCCGGAGGGCCGTAGGCACCGACCGCCTAACAAGCTTATAACAAAGCGGCCTATAGGCCTACGAGATAGGTAAACAGAGTCTAAAGCTAAAGTAGAAGGGAAACGGAGGGAAGGATAAATAGTATTTTATAATAATTATAACCATCGGCTACTAACTAGTAAAAGGAGGAAATAAGTTATTAATAAGTTAGAGTTTTTAACCGACGAGGTTTCTTTAACGGCTAGTAGGCGCCGCTAGCAGCCCTACTAGGAGAGTATTCGCGGAACTCCCTCATTAGTAAAGTAGTTTTACTAGAGTAGGTATATAAATTAATTAATTAATTAATCAATCCTACTTTTATTTAATAAAGCCTTTTATTAAATTTAAGGTTTCGATTTTAATAAATACCTAAATAGCCTTTATAAATACCGATATACTAGCGGTAACCTAGATATAAGGCCGAATAATTTAATATTACTAGGCGGTTCTAATATCAATTTAAAGTAACTAAAACTAGCTAAAAAATCGGATCAATAACGATATATATATATTATATTAACGTCTCTTTTATCGCTATACGTATATACTTTATTACGGAGGTAGTCGATTATTTATTTAATTTACCGAAAGGTACGGAGCTAGAGTCTTTAGAGAGTATATTACTATTTAGTAATTAAATAAAGAGGTTTAACCTTAAGCTACTCTAATTTTTATTTTAATTTTAATAGTCGTTATTATTATAACTATTCTAAACGACGAGGCTAGAAGTTTAAAGAATAATATATTTAGGGTTTAGCTCGCTATTACTCTATATAAGGGAATAAAAATGAATAATTTTAGTAACTACTTTAATAGTAGGAGTTATAATTATAACTACGATCTATAATTATAGTTTATAGTATTTATCCCCCCGAGTACGGAGTTATAAGTTTATTTCTTAACTACTAACGCTGTTAACACTATTTATACTTATTTTTCTAAGGCGGTAAGAAAGCTGTAGCGGTAATTAGTTACGATTATTTTAGGCTTTAAAAAAACCTTATAAACTTAAAGCTATAATACGCTAATAATGATTATAAGAAGTTATATAAAGGTATTAACGATAATAAATAGTTATTATATATAGCGACCCCTAAGGTATTTATTTAGGTATATATAAAGTACGCTAATATTAACTAATTACGCCGATTAGCTACTCCTTAATATAGTAATTCACTACTTTCTAGTTATAGTAAAACTACTAGCGATTAGGCTATTTTTCTAGCGGTATATAAAATCTATATAAACGATTGGCCACTTTCTAACGTATATATAATTAACTACTTTCTAGTAGTTATGTATACTATTTATTAGGCTATTCCCTGGCAGAGGCGGGGCCGGCGGAACTATATTCCATATACTAAGGCCCTACTTTGAAAATTTCTTACGGGCGTAATCTAATACGTTGTCTTAAGCGCAGTTACGACAACGTAATAACGCCGTATTACTACTATTGATACCATAATAATATGGCGAGTATATAGCGAATATATATATAGAGCCCGGGCTTATAACCTATTAAACTATAATAGGTAGAAATACTTCTTAATTAATTATCTATAAAGGATAAGAGCGAATATACGTATAAGACCTTAATGCCATGTATTGCCAAGTATCTACTTATTAAATAGTTACTAAGTAGTCCTATACTCCTATATTTCAATATAATACCCTAAATAAAATATACTAGTAATTTAATATAAAGGCCGAAATTAATTTACTCTTAATTAATAGTACCTAAATACTAACTAACCTACCCTATAATCGAAAAATCCTTTACGGTAAATAAGTCTATAAGTTTAAATATAGTATTATTAATAAAGTAACTCGTTATAAAGCCCGTTAAATTATATATAGTTTTCAATAATATTAAGGAATTAATTTTAATAAGATACTTACCTTTATAATTAAGCCTATTAATTATAAAGTATTATTCGTTATTATTACGGCGTTCGACCTAGAGCTCGAATAAATAAATATATAAACTACGTTTCTCTATAACGAGATTAATAACGATAATATCTACATCGAATAACCTACCGGTTTTAATAATAGTTCAGGCCGTATATATTTATTAAAATATATTTCATATAGGTTTAAGTAATCCCCTCGAGTATAATATATTATTTTTATTACCTTTCTCGTTAAGCTAGATTTTATATCTTTAAGCGTAGATTTTAATATCTTCTCTAATTATAATACCTAGCTAATTATTACCTTATATATTAATAATATATTAATCACTAGTATTAAGAAGGCCGTTATTATTTAGTTTAAATAATAATTAAGCGATAAATATAAAATAATTAATCTCGGGCCTATTATCTATTATTTAGGCCTTAAAGTATCGGTAAATCTTAAAAACTCCTACTAGAACCTGAGTTACCGCCCGCGCGGATAGGGCTGGTAGTATCCTGTCAGTAACTTTTACTTAGAAAGGTTATTAATAGCCCTAATTTACGGATAGGGATACCAGCGTCCTACTAGTAGGTTTAGTAAATCGGGGGTCTAGGTAGGTAACTTTTATTAGATTTAATAACTCCGGGTTAATTTTAATAGGATTAATAACTTTAGTAACTCGTATATACCGGTAGTATACTAATAGTAGCTCAGCCCTATTATAGGGCTGAAATAAATTAAGTTCTATAATCGACGCTATTAACGGTAGCGACCCTTAGCGACGACTATTAACGCTAGCGACCTACCGGGCCCGGAATAATAAGTTTTAGCGAAAGTTCTCGCGGGGGCGTTACCCGGGTATATCCGGGGAGTATATATATATAGATACTATAGTATATTATATACTATAGCGCATACCTTAACGTATACCTTAATATATACCATGATTAAGTATACTATAGGGGGCTTTCGTTTAATATTTTAGGGGCTACTACTAGGGGCGTATATCGTATATTATTCAAGATACCTTTACGCATGCCATTCGTATACTATTTAATGATATACGTAAGCTGCGCATGCTATTACGTATACTATAGGGTATACTATGGCCCATACTATAGCCCATATTATGGCGCATACTAATACGCATGCTATAGGGCATGTAATAGGCCTATTCGTCTAATATTTAAGTTACTAACTATTTATCGAGTTATTGAACCTACTAATAGTAAAGTACTATTTATTAATAGGAGCCTGCCCGGGCCCCTAATTTACTAATCCTACTAAACCTCGGGTCGGTATTTAATATGGAGTTTTAGCGCAAACCCGTAGACGGCTTTCTAACAGGGCTAATAGCGCTTAGAGTATATTAATATTTACTTTTGAGATCTACCGATGAGTCGCTCGCGATCGCTTTAATCGTATATTATCCTTTAGCTAAAAGGCTTACCTAGAAAGAGTATTTAAAAATTATAATATGTAAAATATTAAGACTAAAGTTATAGGAGTTTTAATAAACTTAATAATTAAGTTTATCTCTACGAATAAGAGTTATTAGGCTGAACTTACCTTTTTAACTATATATTAATTAGTTATCGGATCGCTAATATATATAATAATAAATATATAATCTAATATCGCCTTCGCGGTATTAATAATAGACCGTTATACTTTTAACCCCGATAAGACTTATTAGACCGTAATTAAATATATATTCCGTTATTTACGCGGTACGTTATACCTCAAGTTTATATTCTAGGGTTAACTCGCCTTATTAGAGGGCTATATTAATATTAATTAGATTAGCGATTATAATACGCGACGCTCTACCTCTAATTATACGTTTAATCTCGGTAGTACGGTTATTAACTAGTAATCTAAATATTAATTAATCGTTACTTTATTATTTTATAAAGCCGAATACGCTAGCCAAATATAAATTATAAAAGAAGTTATTTAGCTTAAATAATTATTAAAATAATCAATATTTATTACTCTTATACCTTATTCTAGGGGGAAATCTAAAGATTATATATTAATATTACTCGTTAATATCTTATATATATTTATTACCTTTTCAGCGATACCTATATACTTCGCGCTTATTATAGTTATTTTTTATAATAATTAAAGTATTATAGCCCTAGTTAAGAACCCCTAAAATTACGGTTATATTAAATATATCAACCTATAATACTATTTCTAACGCGAAAAGATTAAATTAGGCGAAATTAAATTCCGTTATATCTTTATAATAGATTAAATCGTTGATAGGTTTATTAAAGCCCTTTTTAAAATTAAATTCGATATCTTTTAAGTTATTTTAGGCCTTTAATAACTTATATAGGAGCCTATTAGTACTTTTATAAAAATAATTTAAATCTTTATATATTAAAAATACGGCTTTCTAGGCGTACCCGAAGAACTATATTTAAAGTCTAATATATATTTAGCGCATTCCTAGTAAATTAAAAGTTTATATATAATTTAATATTAATTAATAATTACTTTATAAATTACTATTAAATCTTTAAGGCTTTATTTAAGGCCTTTATAAAATATACTCTCTAAGTTTCAACTAAATCACGTCCGTATATATAGCGGTATATCGTAAATCGCTCTAGGTATTTTTAGGTTATACGCGGCGACGATAAAGTCGCTTAATAATTTATCGTTCTTACTTAGCCCTCTTATAACCACTATTGATAAATATATACATCGCTAGAATATCCCTTAAATGTCCGTTTAGTTATATATTATTATACCCGTAGTATTTAACGCGGTCCCCGTAGTATCTTAGGCGGTTTCTATACCCTTAGTAATCGTTTCCCCGTAGAACCTTATAATATCCGATTATTTCTAATAATCTTCTTATGGTATTTATATCGTTTATTAATATTCCGACCTAGTTACTACCCAAATTTGGCGTGTATAGGTTGACTATTAGATAAAAATTTTAAAATACCGTATTTTATTAAAAAACGGAACTTTTTCTCCCTTAGCCTCTACCGACGTGGCTTGGCCTTATAGTTTAGCCCTTATGAATTATAATTTTGGCCCCTATAACCCATTATGACGACCCTAAAATAGGGGGAATACGGGGCTATTTTAGAGACTTCTTAATAGAGGATTTCGTTCGAGTAAAAGTATTAGAATATAGGAGTATAGGATTATTTAGTAACTACTTAGTAAATAGATACTTGGTAATACTTGGCATTAGGGTCTTATACTCATATTCGCTCTTATCCTCTATAGATAATCAATTAAGAAGTATTTCTACCTACTATAACTCAACAAAATACCTTAGGGGTAGTTATATACGATAGTTATTTATTATTATTAATACCTTTATATAATTTATTATAATTACTACCGGCGTATTATAACTTTAAGTTTATAAGATTTTTTTAAAACCTAGAATAATCGTAATTAACTACCACTATAACTTATTTACCGCCTTAAAAAAAATAAGCGTTAATAACGTTGATAGTGTTAGTAACTAAAAACAAATTTATAACTCCGTAGTCGGGGGGGAAAAACATTATAAACTATAACTATAAATCGTAGCTATAACTGTAACTCTTATTATTCAAATAATTATTAAAGTTATTTACCTTTATTTTCTTATATAAAATAATAGCGAGCTAAACCCTAAATATACTATTCTTTAAACTTTTAGCCTCGTCGTTTAAAATAATTATAATAATAACGATTATTAAAATAAAAATAAAATCTAGAGTAACTTAAAACTAAACCTCCTTATTTAATTATTAAATAATAATATACCCTCTAAAGACTTTAGCTCCGTATCTTTCAATATATTAAATAAATAGTCGACTACCTTAGTAATAAAGTATATATATACGACGATAAAAGAGACGTTAATATAATATATATATATTATTATTAATCCGACTTTTTAGCTAGCTCTAGTTACTCTAAATTAATATTAAAACTAATTAATAATATTAAAATATTCGGCCTTATACCTAGGTTATCGTTAATATATTAGTATTCGTAAAGGCTATTTAGGTATTTATTAAAATCGAAATCTTAAATTTAAAAGAAGGCTTCGTTAAATAAAAATAGGATATATATAATAACTTTAATATAATAAACTTATAGAAATATTTTAAAGATCTACCTATTATACTCTTAGAACTAGATATAAGTAAACCTAATTATAATATTAATACTACGTATTAATAGTTCACTAATAATAAGATAATTTATAATATCCTCCGTCGTATCGTCGCCCCTAGTTAAAATTAAGAATAATAAGGTTATTATTATAACCTAGATAATTATTATAAACGAATTTAAACCTTATAGCTCCGGCTACCTATATAAGATACTAATTAAACTTAATTAATTTACTACTAGTTAATATAATGATCTTAATAATCATATTAGTAAATTTTAAAAGGCCTATAACGAGCTCTATAACTTTAACTACTTAAACTTAATAATAATTTTATAGTTTAATAATTCTACTATAATCTTAACTCTAATTACTAGCGCTATTATAAAATATTCGCTAAAGATTATAATTTATTTAATACCGATAGTACTACTAAAATTACCCTAAATATAGCGATCTCTCGCTTCTATAATATATTATATTTATAGGCTAGTAGTACTAGTTATAGCTAGCTAGTATTTACTATATATATCCTAGCGCTATAACGTATTTAAGGACTTAATTAAGAAGGAACTATTCGATCGTACCTCTATTATATTAATTTTATTAGGCGGGTACGGTACTATATTATTTATAATAAACCCTAGTATAATAATCTTAACTATAATTACTAGCGCGACCGTAGCCCGCGCGGTTAAAGTGACCGCGGTAAAGACGGCGGTAAAAGTAATAATAATACTATTATTAAAAATAATAGCGATAATAATAGAAGTTAAAATAATAAGAGTAAGGATGATAAATCCGATAAATTAAATAAACGCTAAAGGTTTAATACCGAAGGTAATTCTAATTTAGGAAATATAAAATACTACTACGCCCTTATAGGTATTATAACTAATATTTTCAAACTTTAAATTTTAAATATCGGTACTACCGTTGATATTAACTATAATTACTTTAATTTTATAAAGTATAATAAGCTGAAAGGCGCCGATAATATTAGTAGTTTTAAAGGCGGCCTAATATTATATAGTAACGGTATTATTCGGCTATTATATTTAGGCGATAAAGACGTATAGTATTTCGAGGTTAATAATATTATATACGTTCTTAATAGCGGTTTTAATCTTATTTTTTATATTAAACTTTAACGAGCTAGCTACCTCCTAGGCTTTATTTCTAAAGGGATCTTTATCGGATTTAAAGGAATTACTATAATTTTATAGAATTATAACCTCTATATTCTATTTATGAATTAATAGTAATTAATACTAGTTAATATTAATATTAAAGCCCTAATTTAATAATACGAGAGACTCGGTTATTTAGGGAAAGATCATATAATACGGTTATCTAAAATAGTTAATAATATCGATTTATTAAAAATTAAGGGCGATAACGGCTATAAGACCTATAGCGTTATAAAGATATATATTTATTCGTATAAACGTAGCCTACGAAAGGGCCGTTTCGAATATAATATTGTATATAGTAATAGTATTAATTTTAGGGCTTATAGCTTCGGCTTTATAATTACTTATATTAATAATAAACTTAAATATAATTATTACTATTTCATACCTAATAAAAAAGGTATATTTAGCGCCTTTTATAATTATAGGTCCGTTAAAGAATATGATAACTACCGTATTTATTACCTATATACCGATAAAGATTCTCTATATATTAATAAGGCGTTCGCCGATTACCGGTATTAATATAATGTCGTTTAAAGTTACTCTATCCTTAGGAACTCTTAAATGAATAATATATTAGAAAGCGTTAATTAAATCTTATTTTAGAAGGTATATACCCTATTTAATAATAACGGCCTTAATAAAATATTAATTCTAGAACTTATCTCGATTATAAATTAGCTCCGAAATCGGTCTTTTATTATTATAATAAATATTACGCCCTATAAAAACTCTACTAGAATACGTCCTAATTTATCGTATTTATATAATATTAATAGGACCGTTATATTATAGGTAAAAACTAGTAGAAATTTATCTAACGTAATATTAAAGGCGCCCTCGTTAGATATAAGGGTAATTATTTCTATCGAGTATTAATATTTATAAATAAAATACTCCGCTTTATTTGGGTTTAATAGACCGAGGAGCGTTATACTAGAAATAAACGTATTATAATATAGGTACCGCTAGTTAATAAAATCTCCAGAATAATTCCCCGTTAAAGGGGCGATATTATAATAAAATATAAAAGTACCTTAAACTTATATAAACCTCCTATTATTATCGAATTAAATATCGATAATTACGGGTATAACGGTAGTAGTTTTAAGTTTATTATAACCCCTTTATAACGACCTATTAAACGCGTTATCTCGCTACGATTATTAAAGTCAAAAGGTAATATATTTAACCCTAGCCTATAGGCGCTATAATAACTATTAATTATAAGCGACGTATTATCGCGAGTAATAATACTAGAGTCCTCGAGCTCTAATTTATTAAATGATATAAATCCGGTTTAATATTCCCCTACAGCCGCCTCGCCCGCGATATTAATAAAGGTACTTAATAGGTATTTAGAACTATATAAATTTACTCTTTCCCCCGACCTAATAATATTATTAATTAAGGTATTATTATATAAATTATGTAAATTTAAAATGTATAAAGAAGTTATAATTAATACCTTAAATAAAATATACTAGTAATTTAATATAAAGGCCGAAATCGATTTATTCTTAATTAATAGTACCTAGATATTAACTAACCTAAGGTACCTTATAATCGAAAAATCCTTCGCGGTAAATAAGTTTATAAATTTAAGCGTAGCGTTATTAGCGAGATAACTCGTTATAAAGCTTGTTAAATTATATATAACTTTAAATAACGATATAGAATTGATTTTAATAAGACGTTTACCTTAATAATTAAACTTAAAAATTATAAAGTATTATTCGTTATTATAATTACCTACGACCTAGAGCTTAAATAAATAAACGTATAAACTACTCTTTTATACGGCCTAATAAATAATAAAATCTACGTTGAATAGCCTACTAGTTTCGACGATAGTTTAAATTATATATACTTCCTAAAATATACTTTATATAAGTTTAAGTAATCCCCTTGAGTATAATATATTATTTTTACGACTTTCCTAGCCAAGCTAGGCTTTATACCCTTAAGCGCTAATTTTAGTATATTTTTTTGCTATAAAATATAACTAATGATTATATTATATATCGAAGATATATTAATTACCGGCGCCGGTAAAGATATTATTACTTAGCTAAAATAACGCCTAAACGATAAATATAGAATTAATAATTAACCTTAGCCCTATTATATACTATTTTAGTCTTAAAGTATCGCGCGATCGCCCGAATTATATATTATCCCTTAACTAGGAAATATACCTAAAGCGGGTATTTAAAGATTATAATATATTTAATATTAGAGCCAAAGTTATAGGAGTCCCTATAGATTTTATAATCAAATTTATACCGGCCGATAAAGGATATTAAGTTAAGTTTATTCTTTTACCGCCTACTAGTTAGCCGTTAGTTTATTAATATATACTATAATAAGTACGCGGCCTAATATCGCTTACGCGGTATTAATAGTAAATCGCTATACTTCTAACCCCGATAAATCTCATTAGGCGGCTGTGAAACGCATTTTCCGTTATTTACGCGGTACGCTACACCTGAAGCGGGTGACTACGATATAAGGTATTCTACCTCTAGCTGTATATTCAATCTCGGTAGTACGGTTATCAGCTAGTAGTCTAAGCGCTAACCGACTATTACGTTATTATCCTATAAAGTCGAATACGCGGGCTAGACCTAGATTATTGAGGAAGTTATCTAACTTAAAAGGTTATTTAGATAATTAATACTTATTACGCGTATACCTTATTCCGGTAGAGATTTAAACTAGTATACGTTAATAGTACTCGCTACCATATTATTTATATTAGCCGCCTACTCCGCTCTACTAGCCTACTTTATACTTATAATAAATATTTTTTATAATAATTAAGGTATTACAGCCCTAATTAAGAACCCCTAAAACTATAACCGTACTAAATATATTACGATCTAGTACTATTTCTAGCGCGAAAAAGTCGTAGTAAATAAAATCAAGTTCCGTTATATTCTAATTATAGAGTAGATCGTTAACGGCCTAATTAAGGTCTTTCCTAAAATTAAATTTAATATCTTTTATATAACTCTAGGCCTATAATAATTACCCCTTATAAATACCTATTAATATTTTTATAAAAGTTTATTTACGCTCTTATAGGAGTTATTCTAGGCCTATAAATAATAAAACGCGGCTCTACGGGCCTATTTAGAGGCTCTACGGCCTAGGTCTTAATAGCCCCGCCAGTAATGAATATTAATATTTAAATCGACATTAACCGATAACTACTATACCGAATACTACTAAACTTTTAGGGCCTTATTTGAGGCCCTTATAAAGTATACTCTCTAAATTTCAGCTAAATCGTGTCCGTGCGTATAACGGTATATCCTAATTCGCTCTAGGTACGTTTAGGCCATATATAATAACGATAATATCGTTTTATAATTTATCGTTCTTATTTAGCCCTTTTATAACTTTTATTAATAAATATATATATCGCTAGAATATCCTTTAAATATCCGTTATAGTTATATTTTATTATACTTATAGTATTTAACGCGGTCCCCGTAATATCCTAGGTAGTCTTTATACCCTTAGTAATTAATTTCCCGTAGAACCCTATAGTATCCGACTATTTCTAATAATTTTCTCATAGTATTTATATCGCTTATTAATATCCCGACCTAGTTACTACCCAAATTTGGGGTATATAAGTTAATTATTAAATAAATTTTTTAAAATACTATATTTTATTAAAAAACGGAATTTTTCTCCCTTAGCCTCTATTGATATAGCTTAGCCCTATAGCTTAGCCTCTACCGATATAACTTAACTCTATAGTTTAGCCCCTACCGACGTAATTTAACCCTATAGCTTAGCCTCTACTAATTATAGCTTAGGCCTATAACTTAGCCTCTATAAATTATAGTTTTGGCCTCTATAGCCATTATAACGACCTTAAAATAGGGGGAATACGGGGCTATTTTGAAGACTTCTTAATAGAGGATTTCGTTCCAGTAGAAGTATTAGAATACGGGAGTACAGGACTATTTAATAACTACTTAATAAATAGATACTTAGTAATACTTAGTATCAGGGTCTTACACGTATATTCGCTCTTATCCTCTATAGATAATTAATCAAGAAGTGTTTCTACCTACTATAGTTCAACATAGCTAGTATCTAAAGCGAAGAAGATTTCTTATTTAATAAATAATTTAAACGGCTTTACTAAAACTAGGTTTCGTTATTTAAAAAAAGTATCTACTTCGACTATAAGTACTAGGGCCTAGATCTTATAAAGAAGAGTTAATTAAGAACGGTTTAAGAACGGTTTAAAACGGTTTAATTCTCGTTTACTAACGGTATATAAAAGGTAATTAAGCGGTAGCGAAATATAAATAAAAATCTATAAAATACTCTCTACCTAAGTCCTTTAATACTAGGTCTATATAAGACTAGTTTTATATATATACTTTTCGTGAAAAGCTCGAAAAAACACTTTTTAAAATCTTAGCGTTAATATTTAACGTAATATAAATTAAGCGAGTCTTCAGCCCTATAAAGAACTTTAAAAAATTCAAAAATTCTATTAATAAGATTATTATAAGTTTTTAAACGGTTGATAAACCGTAACTAAACCGTTAATAAACCGTTAAATAATAATTTTCAACGTTGAGTAACTAGCTATTTTCTCCGAACGATTAAATAACCGTTTTTTAACTAGTACTAAAAAGATTAACGATTTAATACGTTTTAAGCGGTATATTAACCGTTTTTTACCCGTGAATATACCGTTCAAAACTTAATACCGTTAAAATACCGTAAGAAAACTAGATTAATATAGTTAAATAACGAGATAAAAACTTATTAGAAGGCCTATACTATAACTTTATCGGTCTAAAATCGAGTAATATCGAGCGGGCTCGTGATAATACTAGTAATATTTAACTAATTTATAATAATATTAATAATATTAACGATATCTTTCTATACAAACTAACGAAGGGGAAACCTAGATTATTCGCCTATATTACCTTTATAAAAGACTTTAAAGAGCGTAAACTCGATAATATTATATATAAATACTCTTATATCGGTAAAGTAGTGAGCTAGTATTCTACCGAAAAAGGCGGAAAAGGCGCGCAGATATATATAGTTACAAGTGAATTATATAGTCTATAATACCGCGCTAGCTTAGGGAGTATTACGCGCGTATATACTTTTCGTAAATCAATTTAATTTAAAATCGAAATTAGACTAGCGTAGTTATAGCGCTCTATATAACCTTAGCGAGCTACCCGACGCTAGTAGAAAATCACGGATTTAAGATCTTAAATCCGATATTACTATTTTTAGGGTTTTTATTAATTTTTTTTTTAATTTTTTTTACGTTCTCTTTTCGTTATTTTTCCGCTTAAAGCTAGGAAAATACGGATTTAGTACCTCGACTCTTCTCGTACGGGCTCCCGCTTTACCGATATACTTTAAATATTAGATTTAGAAAGGATTATCGAGCTCTCTTGGATTAATTAATAGAAATACTATATCTTACCTATCAACCGGGTATTACGAGAGGATAGTACTTAAGAAAAAATTAGAGCGAGGAGGGCTAATTCTACTACTATATTAAGAGTATAATATTTAGTATATATACCTCGGCCGTAGTATACTCAAATTTTATATTAAACTTCATAGACTTTCTCTATTTAACTATAACGTCGTAGGTATTATATTATATATCAATATTATCTAGTATAAATAATAATTTAAGGCTCTATTAAATATTAAGCTAGAGCTCTATAGGAGGCGCCGTAGAGTCTTATCTTAATATTTTAACTATATAGAGTCTTAATACTAAAAAATAAATTATCTCCTTTATCTCTTTAATATCTACCCGATATCCTAGTATTATAAACGAGCTAGAGTACTTTATATATAAATATATTATTATATTATCGCTAGAAAGTATAATTATTAAGTAAGAAAATTATTTTATATTAAATATATAAACCTACTAGCTCTATTCTAGACTTCCGCGATATCTTTAATTAGCGATCGATAAATATATATAATAAAGAATATCTAATTATATTAAAAAAGAAGATTAAAAGAAAGCCTCTATAACTCTATTAAATTTAAATATCGTAAAGTAATAAACTATAATCGAAAAAAAACTAGAAAAGATTATAATATAAAATTTATATTAATATAATTTACCTAAACTTAACTAGTTAACTAAGTATAAAACTTTAAAAGTAAATACTACTCGTCTCCTAGGCCCTTAAGTCTAATTAAGGTAATTATTTAATAATTAATACTATTATATATAATAGGCCCCTAATAGTTATATATACTTTATTATTTAGTATTAATACTTTACATTGTTAAACTTTATAAATATAAACTCTCTAGGTAACCTCTTTAAATCTAATTTTATTAATTATACTAAGAGTACTACTTCTCTTTAATTACTAAATAATAATATCTTATTAGCGATTATAACTTTTCGAAATTCTATAATTCCTACTTAAAGACGAGAGGTATAAAATAAGTAAATTTAGAATAAAGAGAGATACGTATATTTAAGAGATAAGTTAGGCACGAATAAACTATACTACTAGAGGTTAGTCCGATATAAAAGAAAATATATAATAATAATATTTATAATTATAAACTACTACTAATAAAATATAATAGAAATAAAATGGCGTGGTTTATATCAAATTATTTCTACTAAGGTTAATCTCTTTATTACTTATTTTATTTATTATATTAATAATTCTTTGGCCCGCTACTCTCCTAGGAGCCAAAGATAAATACTTTTTTCACGAGGTACCTTTTAAGATATTAGTTATTCCTCCTTATATTAAGCGTTTATTAGATAGTCTAGTTAATAATTTAATAGTACGGTTAACTAGACTCCTAGTTATATATAACTAAATTTTATTCTACTTTCTAATATTAGAGATTCGGTAAGTAATTAAAGTAATATTAATCGAATAAATCCTCTTTTAGAATATACCTTGAATACGGCTCTTTTAGAATTAACTCTTTAATTTAAAAAGAAACTACTCCTTTAAAGATTAATCTAGAAGCGCTTCGCTATAACCTCTCTTATTTATACCCTACTATTTATATTAGGATCTATAACGAGAGGCGGAGTTATAACCGATAGAGTATTTAGGATTACTAATTAAAGTAGCTCTTAAGATAAAAATATAATCTTATTAAAGTTATATTTTTTACTATTTATTATTCTCTCTCCGATTTCCTTATACTAACGGGTATAACTCTACTACGTAATATAGTCCTTTTAAATTATTAGTATTCCTTATCTCAATAAATTAATACTTTAGCGCTACGTAGTCCTTAATTTTATTATACTTTACTCCTACGCCTTTATCTATCTACTAGTATATAAATTAGATAAATATTATTTATAGTAATAGGATAGAATTTTATTATTCCTTAAGAGAAAATAAAATGTATTATAAAAGATAAACGAAATGAAACAGCCACTAGTATCTTTTATAATAATTTATTAATAGAAGTTAAAAGTACTCTTAGACTAGAGCTAGGTGAAATTTTATTGAAATTAATATTAAAAAAGCCAAAATCTCAATAGCTTATTCGTAGACAGTAATAGTTAATATAATAAAGTCTATTAATATAAGGTTAATTTGAAAAGTAATATTCAATATTATTTTGGATAAATAAATATCTTTTACGTTAAGTAGTTGAGATAGAATTAATTAAGATATACTATTATACTCTAATTTAATAGGATCCGAATTCCCCGTCTTATACGCGCCTAGCCTCGATAAAGTAGGTACCGGTACCGATTTATAATTTAGTCTAGGTAATAAAGAGAGTTAAGTAATTAATAACTTAGGGTATTATTTATTTACGGAGTTTATTATAATAATCGCGCTCTTTAAGATTTAATATATTTTTAGACTAGTTAATTTTATTGTCCCTTGTGAGAAATAATAGAGAGCGAGTATATATATATACCGATATAGAGAATTACGTATATACTAGGAATTCGAATAACTTAATTACTAAGATATCGCTATAAAGTTTAGAAGGATATAAATTTATATTAAATATAAATAAACTTAAAGTAGTTATAATTTTCAATATCGATAGTTAAATTTAAAGCTATTATAATAATAATAATAAAAGAGATTAAATATACAAAGAAGATAGAATACTCAGAAATTATATTATATATTATATATAAAGTAGTAGTGGTAAATAGATAGTAACTAGGTTATTTATTACCCAAAATAATACGACTAATAATAAAGTCTAGAGGAAACGGAAGTTAGGCTAGATACTCGTTAGATTTAATAATATACCCGCGTTCTTAATATTATTCTAGTTATAATATAATAACTAGATCGACTATTTAGGGTACCTGTAGGCCTAGGGCTTAACGGAATATATTAAATTTATCTTTATTTAAAATCTTTATAAGGCCGTCGATTATTTATTTATCGATCGGGATATATCTTAAAATAATTTAATTATTAACGATCTTTTCCCGAATAAAGTATTAACTAATATTAATATACTTAGTTCGGCTATAAAACTAGAGGTTCTTTATAAAAGTTATAACCCTTTAATTATTATAATAGTTTCGGATAATTAAGTAAATAAATTCCGTAGTTAATAAATTCCCTTAAAAATCTAAATTTATATAATATATTTAAATTAAAGCGACCGTAGGTTAATACTTTAAGGACTAGTTAATAATACTATTTTTAATATTAAATATATATCTTAAAATAAAACCGCGGGTATTATAATCGCTTATTTAATCGATATCGATATATTTAAATACTTAATTTAGGGGTCCTCTATATATAAGGCGGTAATTTATACTAATTTTTAAATACTAAAAAATCCTTTTAATAATAATCTAATAAATATCGGTTAAATTTAATTTATACCGACTAATTATTAATACCGTATATACTATATTAGAGCGAGTACCTAGTACAATATATATAAGGAGTTTTACTACGGATTAATATTTAAAATATAATACCGCGGGGGTAATATAATTATCTTTTATTTTATAAAGTTTAATAGATATATATATAGGAGTAAATTATAATTTATACTACTATATATCGAATCTTCTTAAGATTTATTTAATAAACCTAGTTTAATTAAGTCGTAGGGTCTTAAATATAAAGTAGTCGCGTAAAATAATTATTCTTAAATAGAAAGTATATAGGCCGAGGTCTTTTATCTAAAAGCGATTATTTAATCTTAATTTAATAGAATTAATATCGGCGATCTTAAGGCCGATAATAAGAAGATTATTTATATAAATAATAAAAATAATATTTATACTAGGGTTAATAAAGATATTAAAATTAAAGTTAATTAGTTTAAAATCTAAAGAGCGAAAGAAATTAATAAAAGTTTTATATTATACTTTAAAGGATTATTTTAACCTATATAAAACTCTTTTAAATTTATATATTAATAAGTTTAGACTCGCTCCTATAAACTATTTTATATAAAGTTCTTTCTTAATAACTTTATATAAAAAAGTAATTTTAATATTTATTTATTTAATATTTTAATTACCTTATAAATAATTATTCAAATAAAGATTATTTTATTATTTTATAATTTCATTATTAATACCAAGGTTTCGTAGTAATCTAGATCTTTATATTATTTTAACCCCCGTATTATTTAATATATTTTATATTATAAAATCTCCTCTACTTTTAAGCCTCGTTTAAAAATAAATATTTATTAATTAATAAAAAAAATCCTAGTAACTAGGAGATTAACTAGCGACTATATATTATTTTGATTAAATAAACTTAGTTTATTTTTTATCGCGAGTTATTAAATTACTAAATACGTATTTAGTACCTCGATTTATTTTAAATAAATCGGAATAAACTAGTCTAAGTAGTACTAGTAAATAATTAGATATATATAGTTATAAATGAATTATATAGTCTATAATACCGCGCTAACTTAAGGAGTATTACGCGCGTATATAATTTTTATAAATTAATATAATTTAAAATCTAAATTAAATTAACGTAGTTATAGCGCTCTATATAGTCTTAACGAGCTACCCGGCGCTAGTAGAAAATCACGGATTTAAAATCTTAAATCCGAAATTACTATTTTTAGGTTTTTTATTAAAAAAACTTTTTTTTTTTTAAATATTCTCTTTTCGTTATTTTTCCGCCTAAAGCTAGTGAAATACGTATTTAATACCTCGACTCTTCTTGTATAGTCTCCCGCTTTACCGATATATTAATAACTTAACGTCTATATTATTATCTAACGAATTATTAAGAAGTTCTATATATTAAAGAATTAAACCTTCTTATTAATATATTTAAAATTAACTATACTTATTACCGCCCTCGTAATAACGTTAGAAAGATATCTCGATAAACTATATAAGTCCCCTGTTATTTTTTACTTTTATAGGAATTATTCATCGGTATATCCTAGTTTTCGTAGACCGCTTAACTGAGATACGGTATCTATTTTAATTATATCGATAAAAGTAAACAAAGTTTACGATAATTTTTACTAGAATATATAAAAACTCTATAAATTACTAGATATCCTTATTTTGAATCGAGGATTTTAATTTATATCGGAATTTTAAAAGGCTTTATATAAGCGCTTTAGAGTTTATTAACGGATATTTAATAAGTAGTATCCTTAGACGGGAATTATATATATAACGATTTTAATCCTTTTGAAAACGAGATAAAATAAAAAGTAGATACCGAGAACCTTAAGAGTTTTAGCGAAATTAGTTAAAATAAAAAAGAATAAGAATAATAGAGATAAGATTTAAGGTATTAAAATAAAGAATAAATATAAACTATTAACGTGTTTTAATATAATAAAGACGTCGTAATAAATAAAAAGAATTAATAATCGAATAAAAGAGTATAAAAAAAGTATAAAAATATCAAAAATATTAATAATAATTATAATAAAGATTATAAAATATATAAAATATAAGGAGGTATTATAAATAATATATCGTAGGTTATAATTAATATAAATTATATTAAGAATAATTTTTAATTATATTTAAAAATTAGTAAAAAACGTAGACTTTAAAAAACCTAAATAAAATCGCTAAAATAAAAGATTTATAGATTTAGGGCGAGGAGTATATTTATATTATTAATATAAAGCTAGGTTAATATTACCCGTAGAAAGATATTTATTTTATTAAAATATATAGCCGAAACGAACCGCTCTCCCCCTATAATAACAACTAACGTGAAAGCGAAGTAATTAATAATTAAAATAAATAATATTAAAATTAAAGGATAATTTAAGAAGATAATAAATTTTTAATTAATTAAAATATTCTAGAACGAAGTCTATTTAATAACGGAGTCGATTATCGGAGTAAAATAAATAATAAAAAAAGAGTTCGTTTTATATTATATAACGGTAGAGGTAAGGTAAAAACTAAAGAAAATAATTAAATAAATAAAAAATATTAACCCCTCGGCGAGAGTACTAAAATAAATTATTATAATAATATTATATAGTATAAGGAAGGAGGCCGTCGATATAAATAATTAAAAAACAATAATAAAGATATTAAAAAAAGATAATTATAAGCTATACCCGGGATTAAATATTATAAATATAAAATAACTATAATTCGTCTTTAAGTTAAATAAATATAACTATAAAAAGAAATATTTAATAATTCTTTTTTAAATCCTGGATTTAGATATAATAAATAAACTAGTAACGGACGGGTTCCTAAAAAACGAATAACTATTATTATATAAAAAGTAGGAGAGAATAAGTAACCCGAGGTAATATTTTAATTACTAAAGATACGGTTATATAGCCCTAGTTTATAAGAACTAGCCTAAATATAAGATATATATAGAATTATATTAATTATATAAATATAATATTAAAAGCCCGAAGGAAAAGTACTATATAGTTTATTTTAAATATTATAAATCTTAAAATTAAATATATCTAATTAAATAAAGGAAGATATACCGAATCCGATAAAAATTAAAGAATAAATTTAAGTAATTCGCGGTATTATTAAAGCTAGTACTCCTAAGCTCCTAGGTATAATTAATTAATAACGGGTTTATAATAATACCGGCTAAAAGTACGAGGAAAAAGAAAATAATAACGGATATAATTAATAAAATCTAAAATATTATTATTATACCTAGGAAGGCGGAGAGGCCGAGATAAAATAATAAATTTAATATAATATTTAAATAAATAATTTTCTAAGTCCTAAATAACTTCTTAATAATAATATTCGATTAACCGGATAAAAACCGGCTAGAATTAATACTATTAAATAACTAAGAAATAAACGAGGAATTTACGAATATAATATTAATACGAGATAAATTATAATATTTAATTTAAAGTCGTATAATATAATATTAAAAAAGAATCGAAGTTAATAATAAAATTACTTTAAAATAAGTAAATTAAAGATATTAATATTATAACCGTCTAAAAGCCTAATTAGAATTCTATTATTTAAATATTATATAATAATAATATTAATTATTTTTATTTAATATATAAAGGAGGCCTAAAGACCCGTATATACTTTTATATAAATAAAAGAATCGATATAAATAATTAAAAGTTAGTTTATTATAAAAGCGATTTATACTCTATAAGAATTATATTAAAAAAGCGAAGAAATAAAAAAGAATCTCTGTCGGATAAAATTAGAGAGAAGGAGGTTATTAATCGCGGAATCTCTTAATATAAAGAGGTATAAATTTATAATATATATAATTTATTATTAATATAATATACCTCGGTTAATAATCCGTTAATATTATTATTACTAAAGGACGCGTTAATAAAGAAAAACGAAGATATTTTTGAAGAATTTTAACCTTTATTACCCTAACTAAAATAATACTAGGCGATATATATATTATATTATAACTAATTATCTCCTAGGAATAATAAAATCGAGGGGAATAAAATTAAAATTATTAAAAATATCCATTATATAAAAAGCCCGAGGATATAAAAATATAATCGATTTATTATTCTTTATAAAAGGAGCGTATTAGGTTATAAATAATTTTATAATCCGCGAAGATTTATATTATAACTCCGATTATAAATTAGTAGTAACGGAATTCGAGTAAATATAAAAAGGGGTAATATTATATACTCGTTATATTTAAAAGAAGATTAAAGATAATACTAGTTAAAAGAAAGTATAATAAAATATAAGATTTCTTTATTAAATATTAAAGAAATTAAAACTCGAAAATAAGAAAAATATCGATTAATATTTAAATAAAATAATAAAAGACTTTTAAAAAATTATTAAATTTATAATTTTATAAACCCGTTTATATTAAGGAGCTAAATCTTATTAAAACTCCCGTTATATTAATATTATATTAAAGATAAAGGAATATATAAAGGATTATAAATAAAATCGAAATATTTAAATAAAGAAGGCCCGAGATACGATGAATAATAAAAGAATATATATAATTCGAAGAACGAAAATATTCTTTTAACGGGAGAGTATATATAAAGTCTTATTAAAGTCGACGGGAGTATAAAAATTTATAAAATAAAAAAAGGAGAAAAATAGCCGCCTTAAAAAACTCTTTTAGTTCCTAATTATTAAAGACGATAAAGGAGGAAAAATTAAAGATTTTAAAAATAAAATAAAAACTTTATAAAAAGTATAATTCCCCCTCTACCGATAATAAACTTAAATAATATCGATAGAATAAGATATTTAAAGCCCGTTAAAATAAACTAGGAAATAATTAAGATAAAGATATATAAAATAATATAATACCTAGTTATTAATAAGGCGCTAAAAATAACTAGAATCTTAAACCGATTCTTAAAAGTTATAATAAAAACGGGAGTAATAAATATTATTATTTATTTATTCTAGATTTACCTTAAATAAAGATATTACTTAAAGTATTTTAAAAAGATTAATATAATAATTTTTAAAAAACCGAAGAAAAACGATTATTTAAAACTAAAGTTATATAGGTTTATTATACTCCTTAATATACTTAATAAAGCGCTAGAAATAACTATTTCTAGAAGATTAAATAATCTAATAAAGGAGTATAAACTATTATTATTATAATAAATAAGAATTAGATAAAAGTATTTAATAAAAATCGCGCTAGAGACCTTTATAAATATAGTATATAGTATATAAAATTATAGTAAAAACGGGAGGGGAAAGGTAATAAACTTATTATTATTAAATATAACGAGAGTATTTAATAACGTTTTATATAAAAGACTATTATACGATTTACGAATAAAAAGTATACCGAGCCTAATTATTAATTAGATAATAAACTATCTATTGGATAAAACTATATCCGTAATATTTAAGGAAAGAACGAGTATTAAATAAAATAAAAAACGGGTATTTTATAAGGATCGCTTATTTTACCGGTACTTTTTTTATTCTTTAATATACTATTAATTAAAGAGTACGTTAAGATAAATTTATTAATATAGGTCGGAGGATTTATAAACGATATCTACCTACTCGCCTATAACGAGAGTATAGAGAAGAATTATACGAATTTAAAACGGGCCTATAATATTTATTTAAAATAAATATTTATTTAAAATAAATAATTATTTATAAAGTATTATTTACCCTCTAGAAATACGAGCTAGTTTATATATCTTCAACGCCGAAGAAGTTTAATATAGAAATAGTAATAAATTTTAGGAACGTAGTTATTAAATCTAAAATAAATATTAGGGTCTTAGGATTATATATCGATTTAAAATTAAAATAAGGATTATACCTAGCCTAGATTAAAGTTAAGGCGGTTAATTAAAGCCGCGTTATAAAATACCTAATTAATTCGATATAAGACGCTACCTTCGCGAAGTATAAAACGATATATTATATAATAATTAAATTAATATCAATATTTACAGCTCCGATATAATATTAATTTAAAGAAATAACGGAGGTTATAAAGAGATATACGAAGAAGTTAATAATTATTTAGAATAATTACTTTAAAACGGTCTTAAAAGTATTTAAAATTACCCTAATTCTAATATTTAAAGTTAAATTAACAATTATATTACTTAACCTCTAGTTAGACCGCCTAGTAATATAATATTAAATAAATTAAAAGACCTATTTAATTACGTCTATAAAAAATATAAGGATTTAAAGTAAATTCTAGTATAGGGGAGGTAAGTAACGATAAGTATCCTCGATACCGATGACGGAAAAAAAAGCTTAGGTACTTCGCGCTTTAGGATTTAAAAAATAATATAAAGTTATTATAATTATAAAGAAGAGAAAAGAGTAGATAAATCTAATTACAAATATCGAAGAAGATTAAAATATTAAGGTTATTAACTAAAGGATAAAAGATTAGGCCCGTTAATAATAATTAAATAAATAAAAGAGTTATAAAAAACCAATTTTTATATAAATTATTAACCCGGCTTAAAAGGGAGATTTATTCGAGGATTAATTCGATTATTATAACTAGTTAAAAAAGGCTAAAAACTTTATAATAATATAATTAAAATATAATAAAATCGGATTAAATAAATTTTAATACCGAATAAAGATATTTATAGTTCGTAGCGCTAGTTATTAATATAAATAAAGAAAGTAAAGTATAAAATATATATTATTATTTTACCCGAAATTAACTAGCGATAAAGCGGAGCTAGTAGAATAAATAAATATATATAATTTTAGGAAGATATTAATATAGGTTTAAAATATATATATAACCGCCTAGTAAATAATAAAAATAAAATAACTCGGTTAATTCTTTTTTACTAAAGAATAATTAATATAATTTAAATTATTACTAGGACCTAGCGATATACTTAAATTTATAAAGAAGAGGAAGAAAAAGAAGAAGCCGCCGGCTAGATAAATAGAGACTTAAATAATTCTTCGCGAGGAGATATTTATCGCCTAGGTTTTTTATAAATCCTCGATTAACTAACGAAGGCGTCTATGTCCGATATATTTAATAAACGATTAAATATAATTAAATATTAAGAATCTGAATATTATATACTTTTTAAAAAATTCAATAATTATAATATCGGCTCCTTCGAAGTTTATTTTCAAATAATCTTCTTATAACCTAGTTAGATTTTCCGTATTCTATCAAAATTTACGCCTTTTTCTACGCTAGCCTATTATAATTAATAATTAATAACCCTCTATTTAAATAAATCTAGGTTTATCCGAGAATTTATAATTACCGGAAATAGTTAACGTAAATAGTATATTAACGATATTTTAAATTCTAAATATAATCGCCGATATAATCTACTCTTATTAAAGTACTACGTTAATTAAGAAGACTACGTCGTTATATAAAAACGTTTTTAATACTTTACCCGTTATTAGTAATTTATTAATAAATATTATATCTCGAATCCTAATATCGCTAGCCTCTACGAATTATTATATACTACTTAGAGGTACTAGTATAGAGAGTATATTATTTATTATCTTCATCCTAATCCGACTTTAATGAAAGTAACCCTTATTTATACTTTAGTTTATTCCTTATCCGTTATTATTACCTTAGTTATTATTCCGTATCGACTTCGACTAATACTTCGTATTATTATATAAATAAGCGGCTCCCTATAACCTAGCCCCGTTATTATTATTTTTAAATAACAATATTAACATTTAATATTATTCGTGTACTAGCGCCTATTCCTTTTTGAATTATTTATCCGTTATTATCGTTATAGTTAATAGTTCTATATTAGCCTCGACTAATACTTCGTATAACTATATTAATAAAAAGTATACTTTCTCCTACCTCGTGATTTATCATATAGGAGCTCGACTTTAAAGAGAGGGTTATTATTATAATATTATTTCACTTTAATTAATTAACATTATTTTAAATCTAATTTAAATCTAAACTAGTCTAATTTTATTCCTAGATTTAATCTAAATTTAAGAAGTTATTATCCTTTTATTCTAATATAGTTGAAATAGAAAATAGATAGTATTTTATATATTAATTATTATTTAAATAGTAGCTGGCTCTACCCTAACTTTCGTTCTTTATCTTTTATTTTACCCTATTCCTATATCATAGTTAAATTATAGGTTAATAAACCTAGCTTTTAATTTAACAAATATCTAGATACTAATTCCGTTCTATAATAATAGAGAGGGTTTCGAAGTTATATTACTTTCTTTTTTATTATCGAACTAAATATAAAAGACGTATATAAGTCTCGGATTTTTTGAGAATACTGTCTATACCCTCCGCCAAGGCTTAAGTCGGTTAAACCTCGGTTGAGAAATAGTTAGATACTTGTTAATAGAGGGTTTTAGGATTTTAATAATTAGAATATCGTTCTAAACACGTTATTAAATAGGTTAGAAACGATTAATTATTACTAATTATATCGGAAAATCTCTAACGGTCGTTAAGCGGGTTTTAAATAGTTATAAATTTTAAGTAAATTATTCGTTATAAAGAAGTTATTCGGTACGAGTAAATTAATTATAATAAATAAATTATTTATAAAGTTTATTATAAATAGTAAAGTAGTAAAAGTCGTATATATTAGTAAATCTCAAAAACTCCTACTAAAACCTAAATTACCGCCCGCGCGGATAGGGCTAGTAGTGTCCTAAATTTACGGATAAGACTACTAGCGTCCTATTAATAGGTTTAGTAAATTAGGGGTCCGGGTAAATAACTTTTAATAAATTTAATAACTCCTGGTTAATTTTAATAGGATTAGTAACTTTAGTAATTTATATATATCGTTAATATACTAATAGTAGCTCAGCCCTATTATAGGGCTGAAATAAATAAAGTTCTATAATTATTAATATTATTAACGGTAGCGACTCTTAGTGATAACTATTAACGCTAGCGACCTACCGGGCCCGGAATAATAAATTTTAACGAAAATTATCGCGGGGGCGTTACCCGGGTATATATAGAGAGTATATATATATAAATACTATAGTATATTATATATTAAGGCGTATGCCTTAGCGCACGCCTTAGTATATACTATAACTAAATATACTATAAGGGGCTTTCGTCTAATGTTTTAGAGACTACTACGAGGGGCGTATATTATATACTATTCAAGATACCTTTACGTATATCATTCGTATACTATTCAATAGTATACGTAAGCTGCGTACGCTATTGCGTATACTATAGGGTATAATATAGCCTATATTATAACCTATACTATAGCGCATACTAATACGTATATAAATACGTATACTATAGGGTATATAATAGGCCTATTCGTCTAATATTTAAATTACTAACTATTTATCGAGTTACTAGATCTATTGATAATAAGTATTATTTATTAATAGGACTCTACCTAAACCCCTAATTTACTAATCCTACTAAACCTCGGGTCGGTAATTAATATAGAGTTTCAGTGTAAACCCGTAGACGGCTTTCTAATAGGGCTAATAGCGCTTGGAATATATTAATATTTACTTTTGAGATTTACCGATATAAGTCTTTTACGTTAGATATTTTAAAAGTACCGTAAAAGTATAACTATCTTCATTATTAAATATAATATAAACCTAAATAATACGAATACTAGACTTTAGATATAAACCGCGAAGGGATTAAAATAGTAATATAAAATACTAATAGATACTATCCTACCTACTCGCTAGGTTTTTAAACGGTTTCTCAACCGTTAATCGACGGTTTCTTAACTAGATAATTACTAATTATACGACGGTTTTAAGATTAATTAACGTCGATACTTCTCTTCTTAAAACTATTAACGGTTTAAAATAGTAGTTATAAAACGGTTTAAGAACGGTTTAAGAACGGGTTAATTCTCGTTTATTAACGGTATATAGACGGTAATTAAGCGGTAGCGAAACATGAATAAAAATCTATGAAATATTCTCTAAGTCCTTTGATACTAGGTCTATATAAGACTAGCTTTATATATTTACTTTTCGTAAAAAGTTCGAAAAAAAAGTTTTCAGAGTCTTAGCGTTAATATTTAATATAATATAAATTAAACGAGATTTCATCCCTATAGGGAACTTCAAAAAATCCAAAAATTTTATTAATAAGGTTCTTATAAGTTTTTAGACAATTAATAAACCGTTAATAAATCGTTAATAAACGGTTAAATAATAATTTTCAACGTTAAGTAACTAGGTAGCTATTTTCTTCGAACGATTAAATAACCGTTTTTTAACTAGTACTAAAAAGACTAACGGTTTTAATACGTTTTAAACGGTATATTAACCGTTTTTTATCGTGAATATACCGTTCAAAATTTAAAACCGTTAAAATACCGTAAGAAAACTAGATTAATACGGTTGAATAACGAGATAAAAACTTATTAGAAGGCCTATACTATACTAGTAACTTTCCGTAGTATTTACTTACTATACTAATTATCGGAAGAGTCGCTATCATCCTTGTTAATTTAGTTGTTACTATTATTAATAGGGATATATTCTATATTAACAAAATCCCCGCTAGTATTACTACTCGTAGAATTTTATTCTATATTACTTATAATAATAGTATTAGTATTTTATTCCGAATTTCAATTCTATTAACTCTATTAAACTTATAATTGAAATCGATATTAAATATATCCGAGTCCTTATTAATATTTAATTTTAGTCGGCGTTTATTCTAGATTATATATATAGGATAATCTTTAGTAAGTAATTATTAATATATAATTAAAAATCATCTTTACTATATAAGGTATTAAATACTTAGGTCGCGGAGATATCGTTTATTATATTTAAATTATTACTAATTAAAGGGCCGATCTATATAAAACTTAATTATATATTAATAAACAATATTATACTATACTAAGGCTAGACCTTAGTAGTTAGGATTCGGGCCAAAGGCTACGTATATAATACATAGCCTTTACGTTAACTTTATTATTTAATAACGTGGCCGATACATTATTAATATTATAATTAAATACGTTATTATATAACTAGCTAGTTACTCCTAGCTCCTAAATTTCCTTAAAGATTGGTTTTGTATTAAATAATAAAGATCTTCACTAAATTTATATATTTATTTTTATCTTATTATATATACGTTAGGTATTATGGCCTAATAATTCTAATCTCTCTAAACGTTTTTAGGTAATAATCCGTTAAAGGTATAAAAATCAACTAAGTATAAAGTAAATATATTATCAAGGTAGGTTTTATAAATAAACTCGAGGACCTTATTATTAATATTAAATTAAGCGATATAAAGTACCGCCGAGGAATTTTTTAAAAATATACGGCGCTTATAGTTATTAAACGCGAAAACGAGTAATTAAAATAAAAAATTTGAAATTATTCTCGCGATATTAAAGCCGAGTAATTATTAGTTATTTTATTTATTATTATACCCAAAGATTTACCCCCGGTAATATCCGAAAGTAATTCGACGGTCGGTTATAATTAATATTATCTAATAATATAATAAAGGAATCTACGTCTTAATAAACTATAGGACTTTTATTCAAAAAATATATAAGACTACCGCGATTAGATTTATAATATAAAAATTATTTTTTATTATACGCCGTATAATTTTCCGATAAATAATAGGAAGATACTATATATAATACCTATATTAAAAGGCTATATCAAAGATATCTAGGATAACTATGAGAATAATTACCCGGTAGAGAGCCTTAGTTAAAAGGTATTTTTTAATTTCCTCCTTAATTATATTAAGGATCTAATAAACCGATAGCTAGATATAAATATATAATATTAATATATAAATTAAAGGCTAAACTATATAATACGGGTATTCGAAATATATTTTAATTTATTAGAAACCTAATTTACTCTTTATAATAAAGAGTAATTAATTAATTATTCATTAATAAACCTATATAACGATATTATACGAGAAATTAATCGGCTTCCGTCTCTTCTTATAATATATAACGAACTTATAATATTTACGGCCCGATATAAATATAACCTAATAAAAGATAAAAAGAAATATAAAAGTAATAATTAAAATAATTGTTCGGGCCCTTATAAAAAGTTCAAGATAAGCGGCTATAAGGATAAAAATAAATCTAATATTAATAATAAAAAGGAAGGTTTATTAAAATCTAAAAACGTAGGTAAATTAATTATATTTTATAAATCGGACCTTAGCGAGGTTAAATACTATAATTATAAAGGATATAAATACTATATATATCCTTTAAGAAAAAGTCTAGAATAATCGGCTATATAAGTAATTACAAGGTTACGGGAAATAACGAATCTTTAATGAAATCTCCGTTTTAAAGGGATAATAAAAAGTAATTATTTCGCGGAGTATATTATATTAATTATTATATACTTCTTAATCCAAAGGATATTGGATTTATAGAGTATATAATTATAAATAATATAAATCCTAAAGTAGAACTAAATATTATTAATAAAAGCTTTATAAAGTAATATAATCTTAAATATATTAAAAACGCGCCGCTCCCGTATCCGAAGTAGATAAATAAATAGGTAGTTTATATCGAAATAAGAGCTAATTGGCCTCATTAGCCGCGCGTATAGCGCGGTACTAGTATGGCCTTAGTAGCCCTTATAGTTAGTCGCTCTAGTATCTCTATATAATAATAATATAAGTATTATCTACTTTATATTTGAATAGGTTATGAGCCCGGGCGTAGGGCCTTATTTAATAAACGTCGTTTTTTACCCTCTTATATTAAGGTATTACACTATTACTTCTATAACTAGCTAGAATCGCCTCTATTATAGTTATTATATTAGCCGTATAGTAGTTTATTCAGCTAACTAAATACTAATTTTGGAAGATTTGAATATAATTATTATACCGTCTTAATAATACCCGCAATAATATTTTAGTATAATAGTTATTGCGACGCCGGTACCTTAATATATTTTACCGCCTTTGTTAATTTAAGAGTTAAAAATTCGGTAGTTAAGCTTTATAACTAAACTAGCTCTATAAATTTAACCTCGGATACCGAAGACTCTAGGCTAATAAGGACCGGATAAATCGATATATAAATAAACTTATTCCTTATAAACTCGCTAATAATTTTATATTTACTATGATTCTAAGGGTGTTACCCCGTTAATAATAATAAGAAGTTAGGATTCGAACGGCCTAGAATTATTTAATAAAGAGGGATAAATATCTTAATAATTTTTAATTATCTTCTAGTTGTCTTTTTACTAGCCTTCTTAATTCTAACCTTTTATTTTCAATTAATAGATACTATAATATTTATATAGATTATCTTAATATTTAATAGTATAGAATAATCCTTTAAGCTCCCCTTTAAAGTAATAATTAATTAAGTTAATTAAGATATTATTAACGACCTATAAAAGCGTTTTTTAGACGGTTTACTTTATAATCTTTATACGAATTACGCCGCCTTTAATTTTCTACTTTTATACGATAATATCGGCTTTAAGGTAGACCGTAAATAAATAAAAAATAAACTCGACGATATTATAATATTTATAATTAATTTATCTTTTTACCCTTTTTCGACTTTATATTTCTACGATCGTATACCTCGGGTATATCGAGACGTTATAAACTTTAGTCCTAATATACCGAGTATATAAAATTTATTTAGATTTAAAATTAAAACTCTTTTAACTTAATTACTAGTCGATTTATAATCGTAAATATTAATAGTAATAATAGTAGATCCTTCGGCGCGTATATTATTAGATCCCTCCGATTTATTTTACTCGGATATCGAAATATTAAATAATAATAACACTTATTACTCTAACGGAAATTATCTCCTCGGTTTTATATTTATATTTTAAATTAATAAGGATTAGCTCTTTTATAAATATTATATAAATACCTATCTTATAATATTAGGTCTAGGCGTTATTATTAACCGAAATAATTATAGATAATTAGAGATGTATATTTTATAAATTATAAATATTAAAATTATAGAAGAATACTTGATTATTCTATAGAACTATGGGAATGCGTAAGACTATATATTATAGAGGATATATATATATAGATCCTAGATCACGTGACTGCGTCACGTAATATACTAAGCCTTAGTATATTTCAATACTTCTACTCGAACGCTATTACTATAGAAAAGTAAACGCCGGGTACCTATAGTAAATAACTCATATAATGAAAATCCCGTCTACTTATATAAAACATTCCTAATTTTAACAAAATACGGTTATTTAAAAATTTTATTTGATATATAATATATATATACTATTTATAAGTTAAAATATAGTCGTATAGACTATATAGGCGAATACAATACTATAAATAAAATATTATAGTTAAGCGGGATATAGTTAAGTCCCGACGATAATATTATAAAAAACGTTATTATAGGGGGTAGCTATAGGCGCTAGGCGCCTATACGAATAAGGTATTATAGCGTTTATTTATAAATAATACGAGCGAATCTTTAGAGGCGTTAATTTTAGGGATTTTAGAATAAAGGTTTTAGGTACCTAGAATAATTAAATCTAAATAATAATATAAAGAATATAGCGGTATGGCTCCGGGGGTATATAATCGTTATTATTATACTATAGGCTATCTACCTTATAGTATATTTAAATGAATACGAGTTAGGTTAGAAGTATGAACTATTTAAAATATAATTAATCGAAATCTTAACCTATATTAATCTTATAATTATAGATAATAAGGTATTTACCGTAGCCTTTAAAATTAATAAAGATAGTGGTATCTTAATAGTATTATATATTTATAAGTTAGGTACCGGTATCGATTTATAATTTAATTTAAGTAGTAAAGAGAGTTAAGTAATTAATAACTTAAGGTACCTACCTATAGAGTTTATTATAATAGTCGCGCTCTTTAGGATCTAATAAGTTTTTAGATTAATTAGCCTTATTATCCCTTATAAGGAATAATAGGGGGCGAGGATATATATATACCGATGTAAAGAATTATATATATACTAGGAATTCGGATAGTTTAGTTATTAAAATATTATTATAGAGTTTAAAAGGATCTAGGGCTATACTAGATATTAATAGGTTTAAAATAATTATAACTTTTAATACCGGCGGTTAAATTTTAAACTTTTACTATAGTAATAATAAAGATTAAATATACGAAGGAGGTAGGATATTTAGGATTTTATATTATATATTAAATATAAAGTAGTAGCGGTGAATAGGTAGTAGCTAGGGACCTACTACCTAATTTTAATATAATCAAGAATAAGGTATAGCGGAAACGGGAGCTAGGCTAGGTACCTACTAGTTTTAATAATATACCCGCGGTCTTAATAATATTTTAGTTATATTATAGTAACTAGATAAACTCTTAAAGAGCCTTTAAGCCTAGGGCTTAACGGAATATATTAAATTTATCCTTATTTAGGGTCTTAATAAGGCCGTCGGCTATTTATTTATTAATCGAGATATATTTTAGGACGATTTAATTATTAGTAATTTTTTCCCGAATAAAGTATTAATTAATATTAATATATTTAGTTCGGGTATAAAATTAAGGGTTCTTTACGATAATTATAATACCCTAGTTATTATAATAGATAACTATAATTTATATAATAGTTTCGGATAACTAGGTAAATAAATTCTATAGTTAAATAATTTCCTTAAAAGCCTAAATCTACCTAATATATTTAGCCTTATAAGTCGATAACGCGATTATAGGTTAATATTTTAAAGACTAATTAATAATACCGCTACTAGTATTAAATATATATCCCGAGGTAGAATAACGGGTATTATAGTCGTTTACCTAGTCGGTATTAATATATCTAGATACCTGATTTAGGGGTTCTTTATATATAAGGCGGTAACCTATAATAACTTTTAAATACCGAAAGATCCTTTTAATAATATTTTAATAAGTATTAATTAGGTTTAATCTATACCGACTAATTATTAATACTAGATATATTATATTAAGGCGAGTACTTAATATAGTATATATAAGGGATCCTACTACGGATTAGTATTTAAGGCGGAATACCGCGGGAGTAATATAATTATCCTTTATTTTATAAAGTTTAGTAGAGGTATTTATAGAGCTAAACTATAATTTATACTTTTATATATCGAATCTTTTTAGGATATATTTAATATATTTAGTTTAACTAAACCGTAGGGTCCTATTAGGGCGGTCGTATAAGATAGTTATCCCTAAATAAAAGGTATATAGGCCGAGGTCTTTTATCTAAAAGCGATTATTTAATTTTAATTTAATAAAATTAATATCGGCGATTCTTAGGCCAATAATAAAAAGATTATTTATATAGATAATAATAATAACATTTATCCTAGGGTTAATAAAGATACTAAAGTCGGTATTAATTAATTCGAAACCTAGAGAGCGAAGGAATTTAATAAAGGTTTTATATTATACTCGAGGGGATTATTTTAGCCTATATAAAACTCTTTTAAATTTATATATTAATAAATTTAGACTCGCTCCTATAGGTTATTTTATATAGAGTTTTTCCTTAATAACCCTATATAGAAAAGCGGTTTTAATATTTATTTATTTAATATCCTAGTTATAGGTAGCTACTAGGGTAAAGATAACTTTATAGTTTATTAATTTAATTACCGGTTTCGTAGTAGTCGAGATCTTTATATTATTCGAAACCCTATATTACCCAGTATACTTTATAGTATAGGATCTCCTCTACTTTTAGGCCCCGTTTAAAAATGAATATTTATTTATTAATAAAAGTTTTCCTTATAGCTAGGACATTAACTAGCGACTATATATTATTTTAAATAAATAATTTTAGCTCCTCTTTTATCGTTAGTTATTATTCGGCTTTACGACTACCCCTAATAACTTTATTATAGGTTTTAAGTTTATAGGGCTTATTATTAGTAACCTAAAAAAATAATATAAATAAACTAAATAGATCTAGCGATAGTAATTAACATTTTAATAAATCGAGATTAGGGTAATCCCTTATAACCCGATTAATAGATTAAATTTATATAGTTATAGTTAGGGAGCTACCGGCTAGTATATTATTAGAAGAGGGAATACTAGAAAGAGTAAAGGATAACGGAGTATTAAAGGTACTAGAAGAAGACGGATTTAATATAAACGCCTTATTATCCTAAATAGTATTAATAATAATAGATTTATTCTACTCCTCTTTTAGAGCTATATATTATTAATATTTAATAAGAGAATTAAGAGTTAATAGGTTATTATTCTAATTAAAGATTTATTAAAGGCGCTTTTCTTAAATATAATAAAAATTTAAACGGATTATTTTCTTTATTATTAGGTTTTATAACCGGAAGATATAGTTCCCCTTATATCTTATAAAAAAGTATTATATATTTTTATTAAAAAGTTTTTTCTATTTCTAATTTATAGCCTAGGTTATTAAACCGATAATATATAAATAAAAGAGATCCGGGCGTAGGCCTAAGAATATTTTAATCGGCGAGAGAGGTAGCCTAATAACGAGTTTATAGGCGATAAAATAAACGATTATTTAAACGAGTTTAAATTATAAACTATATAGGAGGCCGGAGTTAATAATTAAGGGATAAAGCCTAGTTATTATAATATAACTAAAACGCTCCGATTTACCGTTTTACTAGGGATGTCTAGGTATTATAAATTTATATATAATCTCTTTATCTTTTAGGTAGTTTTAAAAGTCCTTAAAGATATATTCGTTATTATTATTAATACGTAAACGATAGATCTTCCGGTCGCTACGTTTATATTTAGTTTTAAATTATTTAAATAACCCGAATATTTGGCTTTTAAGTATTAGTAGGTTAATTTCGGTATATTTAATCTTATTATATCTTTAGGTTACGAAGTACCTATAGTCTTTAAACCCGATAAGAATTAACGGGCTAACTAGGTTATTATAAATAAAATTTAATAAAGACTTTCTCGGTTAATATTCGCTTTTATATAAGGCCGATTATTAATAACCTATTATATAGCTCTTATAGGTATAATTATTATTAAATTTATAAATAAAATCGACCCCTAAGGCGATTAAAGGTAATTTAGTAATATTTTATTACCTTATATAACCTATACGGGTATACTAGTATTATTTTATAAAGGCGCGAGGAATATTATAAGTATTTAGAGCTATTAACGGTTATTATAAATTTAGAGCGAATAGCCTATATATATAGTAGGCTATAAAAATAGCGCCTTAGATAAATATTTAGCCCTTTAATTTAGAAAGGTTAAATTTCGCTCCTATATCTAAAAGGTAGGTTATAGATAATAAATTTATCTTTATATTAAATATATATAATATACCCGATATAAAAAGGGTACGCTTAGTATTATTAATATTATATTAAAGTTTAATAATTTTAATATTATATAGAGTCGATATATGGTCTCTAATTCCTTTAACTTATAGACTAGAATAAGGCCGTATACCGATAAAGTTATACTAGTTCATAACCGAGCTTCGGGTATATCCGTTATTAATAATATATAAATAAAAGATATTTATCTTTGAGGTAGTTATTATTAATATTAATATACCCCGAATTAAGTAATCGTCGGGCGGTTCTTCCAAGTAGGCTAGGTTATTTATAAAATAAATAAAGTTATCCTCCTTTATCTTAAATAGCTTTCGATTTTTATTAATTAAATAGGCCGTCTTTTCAGATTCTATCTTAAATTTATCGGGCTTTTATTCCGGATATAAGCGCTAGTATTTAGTTTTAGGGTACTAGTATTTCTTCCCTAATTCCTTATAAGAGTTATTTATCTCGCGAGGCTTAATAGGTTTATTTCCTCTTTATTAAAATCGATTTTTAGTTATAACTATTACAACTAAAGTTTTTTATATAAATATTCGTTTTTCTTTATTTATAATAACTAGGGCTACCTCCTTAAAGGTATATATACTAGTATTATAAAAGGTATAGAATTATATATATAATATTTAGAATATAGTATAGAGATCCCTTAACCTTATAAGGTAAAATTAAATTAAGTATATTTAAAATAACTTAAGCGATACTTTAAAATTAATAATTATAATATCCGTTTACTAAAATTATTTAGTATAGTCGGTTATATCCTTAATAATATTATTACCTAAGGATATAATATATAATTAGTATATTAACTCGGTATAAATACTAAAGCCTTTAGGTTTAAAGTTTTTTATAACTCGATCTAGGATTTCGTTTAATTAAGTTAAATCTTTAATATTTTAACGGCCGGTGTATCCGAGTCGGTTTTAGATAACTATATATACTTTCGTATTAATTACGGAGCTTAGATTTTCCGGCCGGAGGTTATTAAAGATAAGGAAATCGGTAATACCCTTAAGTTATTTAGGGTACTACTTTAGGGTATCGAGGATTATAATTAATATAAAAGGGAAACTACCGGTAGAAACCGACGGGGTTATTATATCTACTATAATAATAATATACCTAAGGATTTAGGGGACGATAATATTAAGGATAAATCAAATAATAAAGATAAGAATAATAAAGATAAGGATATTATAGATATTTTAGATTTAGTTCTAACTCTAAGGCCAAAAAGTTTGGTATTATTTAATAATTTAAATAACTTAATATTAGTACCTAAATTAGAGTCTTCCGATAAAGCGTCTTCGGGGTCTTAATAGTCGTTATTACGATCGTTATTATTATCGAAAATAATAGGATTAACCCTAAGGTATTAAATAAGATAAGGGAAATATATATATATAAAATAACGATAGACTTTAATAATTAAGTTAAGATAAAAGACTAGATAAAGACTAGATAAGTTAGGATAAATTTAATATAATCTAGATATAAGACTTACTATCTTATTAATAGCGGGACTTATAATTATTATATAGGCGTTTATCTCTAAAGATAACGACTATTAATAACGAATAGTTACGGGGAAATAATATAACTAATAGAGTTAAGACCCTAAATAGCCGGTTTACTACTAGATATAAATCTCTTCTAAATACTCCTAACGTAATTAATAATATTAACGCCTTAAATAGTTATTTTTCGGCTGAATATAAATATTTTCTAGACACTCCTAGTGTAATAATAACGATAAACTATTAGGATTAATAGGATAGATAGGATCTATAGGGATCGATAATAAATCTAAGAAATAAAGAACTTTTAAGGCTTAAAAGGAGGTTATTTATAAATAATCTTTAACGAAGTCGGAGGTAACTTTATAGAATTAAGAGGTAGGAGCTAGTAGAGAGTACCGTTAATATTAATAAGTTTAATATAGGCCCTACTTTAATAAAAATAATATTTAGATAATTAGTACTATTATAGTTAATAATAGTAAATCTTTATATAATATTAGTATTCTTCTTAGAAATAGGCGTTATTCTAGGGGCTAGTTAGTAGGTAAAGTCCTAATTAATTATAAAGATAATAAATCATGATTTAGCCTATTCGTCCTAACTTCTTACTAGATTTTATATTATATACCCCGACGACCGGTAATTATTATCTAATAAGCTTACTTATTATTTAAAAGTTATAGTATATCGTATATAATAATATAATAGTCGTTAAACTCCGTAGGAGTAAATTAGACTATAAATACCACTATTAATTATACTATAAATAGGTAGGTATACTAGTTAGATATAAAGTATCTATACCCTAGAATAGTCGTTATACGACTCGGGCTTATAACCTATTAGAATTATAGAAGAATACTTGATTATTTTATAGAACTATAGGAATACGTAAAATTATATATTATAAAGAATCTATATACAGATCTTAGATTACGTGACTACGTCACGTGATATACTAAGCCTTAGTATATTTTAATAATAAAAAGTACCTAGGAGGATATAATCGAATATATTTATAAAGTTATAAAGGTACGTTATAGAATTAACGCCTATTAAATAATAAAGGATATTATCGTCGTTATAAAGGTTTAGGATATATTAAAGAAGTTCTTTCGCCTCTAAAATTCCGGTATTTTTATTAAAGCGATTCGTGACTTTAATAACCTTAAATATAATAAATATATAAATATTATCGAATATACTAGTAAGTTCCGTAAAATCGATACTAAATTAAGGAATTTGAATTATATATTATTTAATATATTTTTAATTAATACCTACTTTTAGAATTTAAATATTAAGTTTAATACCTTTTAAAGTACGTTTACCTAGATATATATTATCTTTATTATAAATAATACTTAAAATATTACCCTCGATAAATTATCGCTCGTTATTATAAATGAAGAAATTTATATAAAGGCTATTAAAGCGACGCCGGGATATACTATAATAATAACTAAATCGGTAAACTTTATAAATATATAAAAGAGATTATTTATTATTCCTACTATAAGAAAGATAGTTATAATTATATTATTTATCGCGATAAATATTTTATAATAATAAAGGCCTAGTTAGAGTAAAAGAAAACTTAGAGTTAAAGGGGTAATAATATTAACAAAGATAATAATTATAATTAGGGTTAAGGGGGTAGACGTAGTTATAATAATAAGAAATAACGAGTTAATATAGATATTATCTTTAAAGAAGAGTTACCGATATATTTAAATATTAGAATAATAGTCGTTAATAAAGGTAATCGATCCTATATATTTCTTTTTAATACCGCTTATAATCGTTATATCGTTAACGATTATTTTTATTTCGGCGACGATTATATTAATATTCTAAATACCCCTATTATAGGTATTAATAAATGTAACCTAATCTCGGTAAAGCGAGGGACTATTATTATTTATATAATTAATATTAATCATTAGGTTAATATATATTTAACTAATATATTTTATATCTCTAGTATATAGTCGAACTTTATTTTTAAATTTAATTAATTAATCGGAGTTAAAATTATTAAAATTATATTTATAAATACTATTATTAATTATAAAGACTTTAACTTCTATTTTACGTCCTATAATAAAGTATTTATATTTAATACCTAAATACGTCCTACTATAAATTTTATTACGATTAGAATTTTATTTTAGATTCTTTTTAAGCTAAAAATATATATATATACTACTTTTCAAGTCTCTTTTAATTTAAAATTATAATATTACCGGCTAGGTTATTTAGAGTAATAAAATTTAAAGAAGTTAAAAATAATAATTATAAATATTAATTTAAATAAATTAATACCGGCGGATTATACTTATACTTTATATATTTAATCGCGAATAAAAAGGGTATTATATACGTATCTTATTACCCCGGGTAAATACCCGTATAAGTATATTAATAGTAACCTTATCGTCTTTATCGATAATAAAAGAGTAATTTTAAGAGAAGTTTATAACGGCGCCCGCTACTTTAAGATTATATTTTATAATTTTATTAAGGAGTTTTACGTCGTTATCTTTATATATAAAAATGATTTTCTTTTTATATTTAAAATTTATACTACTGATGACGAGCGACCTATATAATAAATTAAATATTATTATATTAATAACGGAGGAGAATTTAACTTTAAGATATTTATAACTTATTAAGAAAAAAAGGGGATTTCATTTAAATATATTATTTATAATACTTTATAAATTAATAATATTATTAAGCGCTTAGGCTAAAGTCTAGATTATAAAGTATATACTATACTCCTTAAAAATGGTATAAAGAAGAAGTATTAATCGGAATTTATTCTTATAGTTAATTACGTCCGTAATCGATCCCCGAATTTAATATTAAGATAATATTATTCGAAAAAGTTAATAATATTAAGTCTAACCTTCGCTATCTAAGAACCCTCGGTTCTAAAGTATAAATCTATATTAATAGTATTATTACTAAAATAAGGTATTTTAAATCTTATACCGTTAAATATAAACTAGTCGAGTATAAGAATAATACGATCTACCGTCTTATTAATAAAAAAGGCGAGTTTATATAATCGGGTAATATTTATTTTATTAAACGGATACCTTAAATATATTTAAATTATAACGGAAATATAATATAACGGCCTTTAGTTTTATTTAGTTATTAAAGCGGGCGGTTATCGAAGCTGATTCTAGTAGTAATTATAACGAGGATAAAAGCTCGTTTATATATTTAGAGTTATTTATATTAGATAGATAACCCCTTAAAAGCGATAATAATAATAATATTAATAATAATAATACCCCGTAGCTTTATTTATTATAAACCCGTTTATTATAACTTAATTTATAGAGTAACCGGTAATCGAGTTATTTATTAAGGCCCTACGAGATTATCCCGAATTATATATATTTTTAATTATACCTCGATACGAATCCCCCGATCTAATCGCTTTACTTTATATACTTTTTTAACTCTCGTTATACGCGCCGAAATATAGGAGCCGAAGATATATAAAGAGGCTATAACCGATAACTATAATAAAATGAATTAATAATTAGTAATATAGGATAAATTCGATTCTTTAATTTAGAATAATATATAGATACTGGCCTTTATACTTATAGGGCGTAAAGTACTACGCGGTAAATAAGTTTATAAATTAAAGTATAGTATCGTAGATAAAATATTATATTATAAAGTATATTAGGTAGTACGTAGTTTCGAATAATAAAAAGGCCTAATTTATAATAAGACTTTCGTCTTTATAATAAAGCCTATAAGTTATAAAATTATTTTTACTCTCGCTACTACTTTAGATTAAGATCTTAAATAAATAGATATTAAAACTACTTTCTTATATAACGCGATATAGGAAGAAATTTATATCGAATAATTTATTAAATTTCTTGCCGGTGGCTTTAGAGTATATATAGTCTATCGTTTTAATAAAACTTTTTATAAACTAAAATAATCGCCTCGAGTATAATTTAAGATATTATTTATCTTCTTAAAAACCTTAAGCTTTCGCGCTCTTATTTTTAATAAAAGCGTTTTTATCGGCGCTAAGGATCGAGTTATTATCGCCGTTTATACAAACGACCTATTTATTACTAACTACGATAGTATTATTATTCGTAATATTAAAGACGCCTTTTTTTTAATAATTTTAGATAAGCGACCTAAGGTCTTATTTTTATTATTTTAATATATCGGTATTATAGGATAAACTAAATAAGATCCTCCGATTAAATTAATATATTTATATTAAAAAGATATTAAAAGAGTTCGGTATATAAAATACCTACCTAATTACTACCCCTATAAATACCGAAAAACTTTATATAGTAGACGAGGACTTCCTCGCTCCTAATAATTCCCGTATTTAATATTGATCCGTTATTAGTTCTTTTATATACGTTATACTAGGTATAAGGCCCGATATTATATATATTATATCCGTTATTAGCCGTTATAACTTTAACCTAGATAAATCTTTTTAGAAGGTCGTTAAATTTTTTTTTTAGTATTTTAAAAGGATCGCCTATTAATAGCTAGTATTTCGCTACTCTATATTTCCTTTTACGGGGTATATTAATGTTAATTAAATAAACAATTTTAATACCCGATATTTAACTTCGGGATATATTTTTAATATTAGAAATAAAATTATTAATTAGTTTTCTAAATAATAGTCTATTATTATTAATATACTAGTTAGATATAGGTTATTAAAGAGGTTATTTAGCTTTAGAGATTATTACGGGAGTTAGATATTATTATAAAAAACTTTATTACTAAAGTAATAATACTTTATTACGATAACTAAAGTATTATAATATTAGTTAAAAACCCCTAGTTTTATATTATTTAAGTATAATTCGTACGCGAGAAAATTAAATCTAATGAAATTAAGCTAGAATATATACCTACTAATAAATAAATAATTAACGGGTTAATTAAGGCCTTTAGTAAAGATAAATTCGTTATATTTCATAAAATTTTCGGCCTAGAAAGTTCTTTATAAAACCTACGATATCGCTAATTATACTCCCTAATTATAAAAATAATAAGAGCCGTTTTTTATCTTAATAAGAGTTATTATTATAATATAATACCCGCCTAGTACGGTTTTATATTAAATATTAAGGTTCTTCGGGTAATCTATAATATTAAATTTTATTTTTTAGCCCCGTATCGGGGGCTAGTATATTTATTATATTTTAGTATACTCCCTATAATAATTCGATCTAAAATTTTAATATATTATTTTATTTTATTACTTTTAAAGCTTATATCGCCCTTAAGTTAAATTAATTTAACCGCGGGTTTCGATCGTAATAATCATTATAATTAATATCGAATATTAAACGCCGTAAATATTATTTACGCCCGACGTATTTTTTCTTTAGTCTTTATATTACTACCTACGAACTAAAATAATTCTTTATATATACGTAGTTATATATTAATAATTATATGTATCTTAACCCTATTTATTTTCCTACTAATAAAGAATAGAGTAACTAGGTTAAAGACTACCCCGAACCTAATATTATTAATTTATATAACGATTTATAGAAGCGCCTAAAGTCTTTAGCGCTGAATTAGCTAGCTTTATTTAATAATTAAAATATTAATTAAATCGCTCGACCCTATTATAAATAATTTAAATAGTATTATTAAGGTATAATTATTATTCGAGAGCCCCCTAATATTTATATAATTATTTATAACTACGACGCGGATATATTTTAAGACTTTAGTAAATTACGGTATTATAACCTAATATTTATATAATATAAATTTATTAAATACGCCGAAACCACTAGACGTTACCGTATCAAGAGTATATAATTTAGTAACGCCGACGTCCCTAGAGACCTCAGTTAATACGTACGCCTAATAATTTAAAAAATCGATATTATAATCTTTATCCTAGACCTCCTCTTTTAAGGTTTTAATAATTAGCGGTTACGCGGCTTTTAATATATTATACGTTAATAACGCCTATATTAAAGTATTTATAATATTATATACGCTCTTTAGGCGAATTTATAATATCGTTTATATCTTTCCCTTATTAAAGTAGCCCCTATAGTATTTTATATAATTATCTCGTAGTATCTTATTCGCCCCTATATATTCTACGCCTATATTTCTATAGGTTTTTAGTATATATTTATTAAATATTAAATAAAGTTTTTAAAAAGCCGCCTTTTATTAAAAAACGGAATTTTTATTAAGTAATAATAGATTTATTTATTTTACTTTAATTACCCGGTATTTAAATAAAAGAGGGATTTTATACTATTATATTTAGGCTTACTTTATTATTATAACCCGGCGTTTAGTTTATTCCTACGACCCGGCGTTTAACCTTAATATACTATAAAGTAAAATAAATAACTTATTTTACCCTTTAGCGTTACTATATTAAATCGATACTACGATCGAGTAGGAGTATCGAAATAAAAGCTACTTTTAATTAGCCGCGCGTATAGCCTTAATAACCCTTATAGTTAGTCGCTCTAGTATCTCTATATAATAATAATATAAGTATTATCTACCTTATATTTTAATAGTTTATTACTATAATATTTATTATATAAACTATTATTTTACCAATTTATAAGGACGTTCTAAAATATATAATAACGTTTTCTATATTATTAATAAGAAGAGATTATTTATTATTTTAAATATACCGGCCCTAAAAAGGGAAAGAATTTAATTAAATCTTAATATACGTATTTAGCGATTCGGTATTATTAAGGGTATATTTTATTTAGAAAATTTTAAATACTTCGTTAAATCTTTAAGGTCTTAGCTAGTAATTTATATATTAATATATATAAAAATATTTATTTTGAATAAATAGTTAGTATTGAGATACCTATTAAAGACTTATTAATATTAATTATAAGTTATAATTAACTACATTAATATTTAAAACGAAATAAGGAGAAAATAACCTCTTAGCGCGAAACGGAGTTAGATACCAAGAACCCTAAGAGTTTTAAGGGTACGAAATCAGTTAAGATAAAAGAAAATAAGGATAGTAGAGATAAAACCTAAAATACTAGGGTAGAAAATAGACGTAGGCTATTAGCGCGTTCTAACGCGACGAAGATATCGTAATAAGTAAAGGGGACTAGTAATTAAACGGGAGAGTATAAAAAAAGTATAAAAATATTAAAAGAATTAATAATAACTATAATAAAAGTTATAAAAGATATAGAGTATAAGGAGGTATAATAGATAATATATCGTAGATTATAACTAATATAGATTATACTAGGAATAATCCTTAATTATATATAAATATCGGTAGAAGAATATAGACTTTAGGAGGCCTGAATAAAATCGCTAAAATAAAAGATTTAAAGATTTAAGGCGAGGAGTATACCTACGCTACTAGTATAAAGTTAAATTAATATTACCCGTAGAAATATATTTATCTTATTAAGGTATATAGCCGAAACGAACCCCCCTCCCCTTATAGTAGCGACTAGCGCGAAAACGAAGTAGTTAATAATTAAAATAAATAATATTAAGGCTAGAGGATAATTTAGGAAGGTAATTAATTTTTAATTAATTAAAATATTCTAGAATAAAGTCTATTTAATAATAAAGTCGATTATCGGAGTAAAGTAAATAATAAAAGGAGACTTTATTTTATATTATATAATAGTAGAGGTAAGATAAAAGTTAGAGAAAATAATTAATTAAATAAAAAATATTAACCCCTCCGCGAGAGTACTAAAATAAACCTATATAATAATAATATATAGTATAAAGAAAAAGGCCGGCGATATAAATAATTAAAAAGCGGTAATTAAAATATTATAAAAAGATAATTATAAACTATACCCGGGATTAAATATCGTAAATATAAAATAATTAGAATTCGTTTTTAAACTAGACGAATATAGTCGTAAAAAGAAATATTTAATACTCCTTTTTAAAATCCCGGACCTAGATATAATAATAGACTAGTAACGGACGGGTTCTTAAAAAGCGAATAATTATTATTATATAAAAGGTAGGAGAGAATAAATAACCCGAGGTAGTATTTTAATTACTAGGGGTATAATTATATAGCCCTAGTTTATAAGAACTAGCCTAAATACGGGATATATATAGAACTATATTAATTATACGAATATAGTATTAAAAGCCCGAAGGAAAAATACTACGCGGTTTATTTTAGACGTTATAAATCCTAGAGTAAAATATACCTAATTAAATAAAGAGAGATATACCGAATCTAATAAAGATTAAAGAATAAATTTAGGTAGTTCGCGGTATTATTAAAAATAATACTCTTAAGCTCCTAGATATAGTTAATTAATAATAAGTTTATAATAATACTAGGTAAAGGTATAAAGAAGAGGAAAATAATAACGGATATAATTAATAAAGTTTAAGATATTATTATTATATTTAGGAAGACGGGGAGGCCGAGATAAAATAATAAACTAATAATAATTAATTAATTAATTAATTTATATACCTATTCTAGTAAAACTACTTTATTAATAGAGGAGTTCCGTTAATATTTTCTTAATAGGGTTATTAGCGGCGCCTACTAGCCGCTAAAGAAACCTCGTCGGTTAAAAACTCTAATTTATTAATAACTTATTTCCTCTTTTTATTAGTTAGTAACCGATAATTATAATTATTTTAAAATATTATTTATCCTTCCCTCCGTTTCTTTTTTATTTTAGGTTTTTTTATTTTATTTATTTATTTCGTAGGCTTATAGGCCGCTTTATTATAAATTTATTAAATAATCGATATCTATAATTATCCGGCCGGCGGCTTCTTCTTTTTCTTCCTTTTCTTTATAGATTTAAATATATCGCTAGGTCTTCGTAATAATTTAGATTATATTAATTATTCTTTAATAAAAAAGAATTAGCCGAGTTATCCCGTTTTTATTATTTACCGCGTAGTTATATATATATTTTAGACCTATAATAATATCTTCTTAAAATTATATATATATATTTATTCTATTAACTCCGTTTTATCCCTAACTAGTTCCGGGTAAAATAGTAATATATACTTTATACTTTATTTCCTTTATTTATACGGGTAATTAATACTATAGATTATAAATATCTTTATTCGGTATAAAAATTAAATTAAATTAATTAAATTAAATTATAATTATATTATTATAAAGTTTTTAATCTTTTTCAATTAATTATAATAATCGAACTAGTCCCGAATAAATCCTTTTTTTAAACCGGGTTAATAATTTATTTAAAAATCGTTATTTTATAACTCCTTTATTTATTTAGTTATTATTAGCGGGCCTAGTTTTTTACCCTTTAATCGATAACTTTAATATTTTAATATTCTTTAATATCTTCGATTAAGTTTATCTAGTCTTTTCTCCTCTTTATAATTATAATTATTTTATATTATTCTTTAAATCCTAAGGCGCGAAGCGCCTAGGCTTTTTTTTATTATCGGTATTAGAGATACTTATTATTATTTACCTCCTCTACGCTAAAGTTTATTCTAGATCCGCGTATTTTTTATAGTTATAATTAAATAGGTCCCCCGATTTATTTAATATTATATTACTAGGCGGTTTAACTAGAGATTAATTAATATAATTACTAATCTAACTTTAAATATTAGAATTAGTATCGGTAAATCTTAAAAACTCCTACTAAAACCTAAATTACCGCCCGCGCGGATAGGGCTGGCAGTGTCCTGTTAGTAACTTTTCTAAATAAAAATTATTAATAGGACGTTACTAATAGCCTTAATTTACGGATAAAGCTACTAGCGTCCTATTAGTAGGTTTAGTAAATTAAAGATCCGGGTAAATTATTTTTAATAAATTTAATAACTCTAGGTTAATTTTAGCCGGATTAATAACTTTAGTAATTTATATATATCGTTAATATACTAATAATAGCTCAGCCCTATAATAGGGCTGAAATAAATAAAGTTTTATAATCGATTAATAGCGACTCTTAGCGACGATTATTAACGCTAGCGACCTACCGGGCCCGGAATAATAAATTTTAATAAAAGTTCTCGCGGGGGCGTTACCTAAATATATCTAAAAAATATATATATATAAATACTATAATATATCGTATACTTTACGTATACCTTAGCGTATACTATGATTATATATACTATAGGGGGCTTTTGTCTAATGTTTTAAAGGGCTACTACGGGGGGCGTATATTATATACTATTTAAAATACCTTTACGCATACTATTCGTATACTATTTAATAGTATACGCAAGCTGCGCACGCTATTGCGTATATTATAGGGTATACTATGGCCTATACTATAACCCATACTATAACGTATACTAATACGTATATAAATACGTATACTATAGGGTATATAATGGGCCTATTCGTCTAATATTTAAATACTAATAATTTATCGAGTTACTAAACCTATTAATAGTAAATACTATTTATTAATAGGACCCTGCCCGGACCCCTAATTTACTAATCCTACTAAACCTCGGGTCGGTATTTAATATAAAGTTTTAATATAAACCCGTAGACGGCTTTCTAATAGAGCTAATAATATTTAGAGTATATCAATATTTACTTTTAAGATTTACTAATAAAAGTAATTTTAAATACTCTTAAAACCGTTTTAAAATAGTTATTTTAAATAATTATTAATATCTTTATATATCCCTTTATAGCCTCCGTCGTTTTTTTAAATTAATATTATATCGGAGCCGTAAACGTTAATATTAGTCTAATTATTATATTATATATTATTTTATACTTCGCGAAGGTAGCGCCTTATATCGAATTAATTAGGTATCTTATTATAATATTATATCTTTTTATATTTACTCGAATTCCGTTACTATTAACTTATAATCGGAGTTATAGTATAGGTCTTTATTAATTATAAAGTTATTTATAGCCTAATACGCTCCTCTTATAAAAAATAATAAATTAATTATACTTTTAAATCCTTGGGCTTTTTATATAACGGATATTTTTAATAACCCTAATTTTATTTCCCTTAACTTTATTATTCCTAAGAGATAATTAATTATAATATAATATATATATCGCCTAGTATTATTCTAGTTAGGGTAATAAAGGTTAAAATTCTTTAAAAATATATATTCGTTTTCCTCCGCTAATACTTTTTCTAGTAATAATAATATTAACGGATTATCGGTCGAGGTATACTATATTAATAATAAATTATATATATTATAGATTTATACCTCTTTATAATAAAGGATTCCTCGATTAATAACCTCCTTCTTTTTAACTTTATTTAATTAAGATTTCTTTTTATTTCTTTATTTTTTTAATATAATCCTTATAAAGTATAGGTCGCCTTTATAATAAATTAACTCCTAGTTATTTATATCGATTCTTTTATTTATATAAAAGTATATATAGGTCTCTAGGCCTCCATTATATACTAAATAGAAATAATTAATATTATTATTATATAATATTTAGGTAATAGGGTTCTAACTAGGTTTTTAAATAACTATAATATCGATATTTTTAATTTACTCGTTTTAAAGTAACTCTATTATTAACTTCGATTCCTTCTTAATATTATACTATACGACTATTAATAATAATACCTAGGTAAATAGTTCTTTAAGTCCTAAATAATTTCTTAATAATAATATTCGATTAATTAGATAAAAATCGGCTAGAATTAATACTACTAAATAACTAAGAAATAAACGAGGAATTTACGGATATAATATTAATATAAAATAAATTATAGTACTTAATTTAAAATTATATAATATAATATTTAAAAAGAATCGAAGTTAATAATAAGATTATTTTAAAATAAATAAATTAAAGATATTGATATTTTAATTATTTAAAAATATAGTTAAAACCCTACTACCTAAGAGCTATATAATAATAGTATTAATTATTTCTACCTAGTATATAAGGGAGGCCTTAAGACCCGTATATACTTTTATATAAATAAAAGAATCGATATAAATAACTAGGAGCCAGTTTATTATAAAGGCGATTTATACTTTATAAAAATTATATCAAAAAACGAAGAAATGAAAAGGAATCTCGGTCGGATAAAATTAAAGAGGAGGATATTATTAGTCGAAAAATCCTTTATTATAAAGAAGTATAAATCTATAATATATATAACCTATTATTAATATAGTATACCTCGATTAATAATTCGTTAATATTATTATTATTAGAGGAAGCGCTAGCGGAGGAAGGCGAATATTTTTTTTAAAAGATTTTAACCTTTATTATCTTAACTAGAATAATATTAAATAATATATATATTATACTATAATTAATTATCCTTTAAGAATAATAAAGTCGAGGGAAATAAAATTAAAATTATTAAAATCTTTATTATATAAAAAGTCTAAGGATATAAAAGTATAATCGATTTATTATTTTTTATAAAAGAAGTATATTAAGTTATAAATAACTTTATAATTTATAAAGATTTATATTATAACTCCGATTATAAATTAATGATAATAGAATTCGAGTAAATATAAAAAAGGGTAATATTATATATTCGTTATACTTAAAAGAAGATTAAAAATAATATTATTTAAAAGGAAATATAATAAGGCGTAAGGTCCCTTTATTAAATATTAAAGAAACTAAGATTTAAAAGTAAAGAAGATATCGATTAATATTTAAATAAGATAATAGGAGGCTTTTAAGAAATTATCGAGTTTATAATTTTATAGGCCTATTTATATTAAAAAACTAAATCTTATTAAAACTCCCGTTATATTAATATTATATTAAAGGTAAAGGAATATATAAAAGAGTATAAATAAAATCGAAATATTTAAATAAAAAAGGCCCGAGATATAATAAATAATAAAAGAATATATATAATTCGAAGAATAAAAATATTCTTTTAATAAAAAAGTATATATAAAGTCTCGTTAAAACCGGCGGGAGTATAAAAGCTCGCGAGATAAAGAAAGAAAAGAAATAACTATTTTAAAAAGTTTCTTTAATTCCTAATTATTAAAGATAATAAAGGAGGAAAAATTAAAGATTTTAAAAATAAAATAATTTTTTTATAAAGAGTATTATTACCCTCTTTACCGACGGTAAATTTAAATAATATCGACGGAATAAAATACTTAAAGCCCGTTAAAATAAACTAGGAAATAACTAGGATAAAAATATATAAAATAATATAATACCTAGCTACCGATAAAGTATTAAAAATAACTAGAATCCCGAATTAATTCTTAAAAACTATAATAAAAACGGGAGTAATAAATATTATTATTTATTTATTCTAGGTCTACCTTAAATAAAAATATTACCCGAGGTACTTTAAAGAGGCTAATATAATAATCTTTAAAAAACTAAAAAAAGCGATTATTTAAAACTAAAATTATATAAATTTATTATACTCTCTAATATATTTAATAAAGCGCTAGAAATAATTATCTCTAGAAGGTTAAATAATATAGCGGAGGAGTATAAATTATTATTACTATAATAAATAAGGGCTAGATAAAAGCGTTTAATAAAAACCGCGTTAAAGACTCTTATAAATATAATATATATTATATAGAATTATAATAAAAACGGGAGAGGAAAAATAATAAACCTATTATTACTAGATATAACGGGAGCGTTTAATAATATTATATATAAAAGGTCATTATACGATTTATAAATAAAAAGTATACCTAGCCTAATTATTAACTACCTTAGGGTCGCTTTTATATCTTACGACTATATTATAACTCTCTGTTAATTAGTAGATAGTAGTTTGAAAAATTAATAGGTGGAACCTATGTGAATCTAGTTAAAATACGTAGTCAGTACACTGTTAACAGGCTTTTAACGTATATTGATAGTAAATTTCGATTAATGATATGGAACTATAAGTTATATCGCACTACTTGTTAATAGGCCGTTAATAGATATTTATGAGAGAAGTTATTCTCTCCTTAGTAAAGCGAGTAGGTTTTAGTACTATAGTTTTCAGTAACGCGGTTTACCTATATAGCTCTAGTATATTGTTCTAATAGTATAGTTTTAGTAGTCTAGTTTCGAAAATAAATTTTGGGCATCTATAGTATAGGTCTTAATAGTGTGATTTTTAAATATACGTCTTTTACAGCGGTTTTCATAATACTATTAATTCCTATTATATTTATAGTAGTGTAGTTTAGCCCTAGTAGCAGCGCTATCTTAATTATAAAATCTTGGGAAGTACGGTTTCGAGAATATTATATTAGGAGTAAGGTCTCGAGAATACTATATTAGGAGTACTATTATAGGAGTACTATTCTAGTAATATAAGTATAAGAGAATACTATTAGTACCTAGTGAATCTTTAGTAGTGCGTTAGTAAAAAGGTATCTTAGTAATAGGATTAGAAGAATACTATTAATACCTAGAACGATTTTAATAGTAGATCTTCATTCGCGTATTATTAACGCTATAGATTACTATATTTTCAGTACTATATTTCTATTACTCTACCTTAATATCCTAGTTTAGTATTAGTACTCCTTCTTAGAATTAGCTTAATACTATCTCTTGAGCTCGATACTTTTAGTATTCTATCCAATAAAACACTAACTTAGTATAATCAAAATCTATAAATAAATTTCCACACTATATTATCGGTATAAAACTTTAGTACTATCCTTTAGTACTATACTTTAGTTATATACTTCAGCGCTATATCATCGTTAGTAGTAGATAATAGTTAATAAATACTAAATATAATTGATTCAACTTACTAAATAAGGTATAATATAAATATAGTATAGAAGGCCTATAAAGTAAATCCTAGACACCCAAATTCTAGCTCTTAATTATATATAAGTAAATAGTATATTAACTCGTAAATATATTTATATAAAGAGGTATTATCTACTCGCAAAATATATAAATTAAATTATACTCATCTAGGAGCGAGAGCTCTAATAACTCCAAGACTACAAGTATAATAATCTATAACACACGGAGTTTATAATGTAATAAAGCTTATTTCGACCTTTACGCCAACTACGATTTAGAAGGGCGCGATTAATTTTCGATTATAAATAGTAGAGGTGTACTAGTAAAAAAATACTCGTTATCCTCGTCTAGATCGGGGATTAAGTCCCTAGTATCGCCGCTACGGCGGCGGCCTTTAAGCGTAACGCGTACTAGCTTCGTAGGATTATACTAGTATTTTAGAGACTTAACTATTTTATTAAACTAAAATAATAATTTATCTTAAGTATAAGGCGATTTAGTAAATACATTTAGGTTAACCTTCTAGTCGATATATAACTTAACTTTAACCGTAAATATCGTGAAAACGGCTGGTAGTATAGTCAACGATAATTACTAGATAATCGGAAAATAAAAAATATAAATATTTAAAATAGTAGTGTTAATACTCATCTTTATTAGTCTCTAAAATATCTATATATTACCTCGCGAAGTTAAAGATATAGTTAAAATTAGACGGAGAGTAATAGGCTTTAAAGATATTAGTTAATATCTTAGTATTATAATATTACCTAATTAGTCTTATAGTATCCTTCTCGGTCCACTCTTTAACTTTATCCTTAGATATATTAGTAATTAATAAGGATAAATAGAGAGTAACTTATAATTATAGAATTCACCGACCTCGACTTCTAGTTTAAAGTATTCTATAATAATTAAGATATTAAAATAATTTATTCTTATTCTTTAACACCTAGATCATCGCTCTATATTTATTTAATTAACCGTTTATACGGTTAAGTATTAAATCGGTGAAGTATCTCTAAATATTAAATTTCTTAGAGATCTACTAGACTAGCTTTAATATTTATAAAGTATTTAGAACTTCTATTTTCAATCCCTATAACGATATTATTAACTCGTTTTTCCCTTATATATTAGGTCGTCCTAGATTTCGATTTTAATTTAGATACTTTTATAATAGCCGCCGCCTATAATACTCTATCTAATTCCGAGTTATAGTTATTATCGATTTCTTTATCTTCGGCCCCGTTCTAATCCTTATCTTAATCTTAATTATCCTAGTCTAACCCGTTATTATATACGAGATTCTCTACCTTATTATTACTACTTAACTATTATAGTCTAGCCTCAGCTTTATTAGTATTTAAATTATTTACTTTATTATCTCTTACGGTCCTAAAGCTCTAGAATACGGATTAGTATTAAATAGAAATAAAGTATCCTATATAGGGAATTATAGATAGAGAAAGTTTACGGTTTTAATCGTTTTTAAGCCTCCTCCTTTAGACCTAGAGCGACTCCTAGCTTCGCTAGTACTACGTCGTCGAGATAGACGTAAATTAGGCGTTAACGTTCTATCTAGTATCTTTCGTTTTTTAATAGGCTAGGAATCCGGTATAGGCTTAATATAACGTAGGGTAGCTAGCTTAGGCTAGCTTCTAGGCTAGTTTTACGTACTTTTCTTTAAGGGCTTTTTCTACTTTATTATAGTTATATGAAAGTGAGGTAGATAAAGAAGTTAATTAATACGTCTAGTATAGGTTAAAGGCCTTGTTTAATACCTTAGAGAAAGGAACGGCGGGGATTTTAGGCGGGGAACTCGAAGCTAACCTTAACCCTATAAAACTAATTAACTCTACCGAACTTGGTATTTTTTCCCTATTACTAGCTATAAGATCGAATATCTATCTAGCAAATATATATTATCTATAACGTAGTATACAGGCTCTATACTCTTGTATTATATTTAGGAATATTATATATTAAGACTCGAACGATTACTAGCCAACGTAATACTATAAATATAATAACCCTAGTAGTTATTATTAAAACTAGTATTCTCTACTATCCCTCCGACCCTAGCTCTATATAGTTAGTTATATAAAATAAATAGAGAGGAGGGTAGTCCCTCTGGTCCTATAAAAAATAACTAGATATAAATATTCGAGTACCGGGGGAAAAAATCTTTAGAAATACGACTTTATAAAGTATTTTACTAGAGAAGCTAGAGAAGCTAGAGAAACTAGAGAAGTATAGTTTAAATAATATATAGAGGCTGTTTCCTTTCGGATAGTAGTATCACGATAGTTAGTAATTATCTCGCGGTAAAATACTTTCCTATTATCTACCGTGTCTTTATTAAACGTTAATACTTGATACTATAAAGTCTTTTTCCAGAAAGCCAAAGTCTAATCTCTAAATATAACTCTATTTATTCGATTATATCTCGCCTACTTATCCCTTAGCCTTAGTAAATATAAGACTATAAGAAGCTATCCGCTAATATAGACCCTCGATAGTTCCGAATTACGAAAGGTTCTAAAAGAGCGCGTTCCGAGTAGTATCTCGATAATCTACCGGAGTAGTTAGTACTCGGCGAAGAAGAATTATTAACTTTTCTTAATTAAAATATTATTTCTAAGTATCCTACTATTCTCGACGATATCGTAGAACTAGGCTAGTAGGTAAGTTTAAGAGTGTATATGAAATTAACTCCGCTGACTTTCTAGGATATAATCGGTATTATTAATTCTTTATTCGATTTCATTAATAATATAGAAGAATTTGACCCTATATACGAGTTCCTTAATTAGTAAAATAGCGCTAATAAACCGGAGCCTTTAGAAGTACTAGAGGTTCTACCTTCCCCCGAATTACTTATTCAAGACTTTATCGATGACTTTAATAAGTTAGCTCTACTATTAAATAACGGCGGCGAATTAAATATACTTCTACCTTCGCGTCGCCTATCCACTACCGATTTATCTAAGAAGGTATTATATAAAAGAGTGGACTTTAGGCTAAATAAATTTGGTATAATATTTAGCCTCTAATACTAGGTATTAGGGATTATAAAATATAATTACTAGAGTCTCCTCGAAGTTTTTACGCTCGTCGATAATATTAAATATTTAAGATAACTACCTCGTATAGTTTCTACTATTAAAAAATATATTATTAAATAGCTACTACGAATAAAGTTACGGAAATAAGAGTTATTTATCGAAGTAGAGTATTTACCGACTTATAAACTATAAGAATAAGGTATTAATAAACCCTTTATAGAAACTCTCTATTTCTTTAACCCTATAAACTTATTTAGAACCGCGCTATTATTAGATACTATTATAGCCAAGGTATATAGAGGTATAGTATATTTTATCGATATACTATCCGAGTTATTTCATTTATATATTTAGGCCTGTTCTATTCGAGTTTATTCTAGTAAATATACCTCTACTAGAGATAAATCGACTGTCGTCTTTCCGTTAAATTATATTTACTATATTTATAACAACTATATCGGTAAATCTCAAAAACTCCTACTAAAACCTGAGTTACCGCCCGCGCGGATAGAGCTGGTAGCGTCCTGTCAGTAACTTTTACTAAGAAAAATTACTAATAGGATACTACTAGTAGCCCTAATTTACGGATAGGGCTACTAGCGTCCTATAAATAGGTTTAGTAAATTAGGGGTCCGGGTAGGTAACTTTTAATAAATTTAATAAATCGGGGTTCCGGGTAGTATCCTATTAATAACTCTAAGTTAATTTCAGTAGGATTAGTAACTTCAATAATTTATATATACCGTTAGTATACTAATAGTAGCCAGCCCTATTATAGGGCTGAAATAAATAAAATTCTATAATCGTCGTTATCGACGGTAGCGACCCCTAGCGACGACTATTAACGCCAGCGACCTACCGGGCCCGGAATAATAAGTTTTAACTAAAGTTCTCGCGGGGGCGTCACGCAGGTATATCTAAAGAAAACGCGTATATATATTCCATATTATGGCGTATACCTTTACGCATATTATTCCGTATACTATGATTACGTATACTATAATTACGTATACTATTATTCATACTATTATTCATATTATTACGTATGTAATTACGTATATATTTACTTATATTGTAACTTATATTATAGCGTATACTATAGCGCATACTATATATATATTATTAAGTATATAATAGGGGCTTTCGTCCGTTATTTAAATTATTAATAGTTTACCGAGTTACTAAACCTACTAACAATAAGTATTATTTATTAATAGGACCCTACCCGGGCCCCCGACTTACTAATCCTACTAAACCTCGGCTCGGTATTTAATATGGAGTTTTAACGTAAACCCGTAAACGGCTTTCTAATAGGGCTAATAACGCTTAGAGTATATTAATATTTACTTTTAAGATTTGCCGATATAGGATTATAATTATTAGAATATTAATTCTAGATATTTGGGTCGCGTTTTCGCGGTTAGAAAAGACTATATTAATATAACTAAAAGTACTAAAAAAGGCGCGATTTAATTCGTGGTAAATCCCCTAATTAGTATATCTAAATTCGATTTCATAAATAGCGATTACTTAATAGTATCTAGCGTAACAAGTAATAAGTATTTTCTACTAGATAAGAGATTCGAACGATTATACGAAGACCATATTACTTCGCTCGAAAGAAATATATAATTCGACTATAAATACTAAGGCCTAGATCTCACCCAAAAGAAATAATTAACTAGATATACCGAGTGGTTTATTATACGTAATATCTATAATTACCGCGATAAATTAACTCGTGTACTATAGTTTTCCGCTGCCTATAGGGGTTATTTAGAACTAGTTACCTATAAATACTAATATCTTATTCAGCTATCTAAAGGTATTTATATTTCGATATTATTTTTTATTTTCATCGACGTATTTAGTCTCTTTCGTAATATATATAGATTTATTCTTAAGATCTATATAACTATAACCGGTATATCTTGGCGAGAACGAAAGCGCCGCGCTAATATCCTATTTCTCTATCTAGGGCCTTACGTAGCTAAATTTAAAGACGTAATTAAGGTCTTAGAACCCAGCCTATTTATATTTAAAAAAGAGATATTTATCGATATTAACGGTATATAAACTTAGCTTTATATATTTACTCTAGCGTATATCGGTGATATAAAATAATAATAAGAGAACTCGGGATTTAGTAGTATATTATTTAATCGTAGATATAAAAAATACCTAGTTACGAAAGCGTAGAAGGAAGACCTTACTTTTAATATAATTATAAATACGCGTTATTATTATATAGTCTTTCGTGAGCGTATTCGGGTAGGGAATTCATCTCGCGGTATTATATATTTAAAGGGATTAGGTATAGCGGTAAAATAAATATTTTTAATTAATATCTTACCGGTATTAAATATCATTAGATCTCGTCCGACGGATATAATATATTTAGAATTCGCGGGTATCGCTAAACAAGTATAATACTATCTAGTCGATATTATTCTAACTAATAAAGGTAAGACTATTTATATATACGACCGAGTTTAGATATTTCCCGTTTCCACTAGGCTAGGGTCGGCTATAGTCATCGACAAAATATCTATAAAGTTATCGTATATAGGAATCTACCTAACTATTAATTATTATCTTTATCCACCTCCGTACTTAGCTATAAAGTAAATAGGTTTAGCCGCTTTTTATTAAGGTAATTAAGAAAATAATAATTCCCGCCTATAAACTTCGTGCGATTAATTATATCGTCCACTACTATATATTAATAGCCTATTCGAACATAAGGATACTCTCTCTAGGTATAATAATAGACGAAAGAGAATAATTATATATATACGTCGTTAAAGCTCGGAAAGTCTTTTAGAGATTATTTTAATATATAACGTTAATATCGTTATCAAATTTCAAAAAAGGCGAACCACTAATATCTTCTCGTACGGCCTCAGTTATCGATAAGGACGACGTTTTAGAGATAGGTACTAACTATAAATATAACTAGTTACGATAACTAGAAAAAAGCGAGTATAACGCCTTAGAAGAGACATTTAAAATAGGAGGTAAGATATCGAAAAAAACTCGTATATATCGCAGCTTTATAAACCGGCCTAATATTTATACTAGTCTATATTTCGAGGATATCGTATATAAATATACTACGCCAAATAACCTAGTTATATTTTCGGGCGAAGATAAATATAGGTTTATACTTTATTAAAATTAATTCGATTACCTTATTAATTTATTCTAGACGGTTTAAGGCGGATATCCTATATACTAATTATCGCGATATTACTAAAGTACTCATAAGTAAAGAAATTATGAATCAAACTATTAGATTTATCCTAACTAGATCTTTTAACTATATAGAACTAAATATTACCTCGATGATATTTAAAATTAATTATAAATATCCGGTACTACTAAATACGTTACTATCGTACTCTAAAAAGTAAGAAAACGAGTATAACGATTCGCGACTTATAGTACCTAGAGAAAAGGGATACGAGAATCCTATCGCCCTATTATATTTAAATTAATTTTATATTCGCGACGAATTATAATAGCCTCTATAGCTAGGTCGATTAGCTTTTACTAATCCCTTCTATACTATACTCTAAAAAGTATATAAAATGAACTACGGTGAACTAAGTATAACTCTCCTTCGTAATTATCGTCTATAGTAGTACTAGAAGCTGGTATTTACCGATAAATAAATTACAAATATCCTAGTATATAATAAATCGGTCATTAAATAAAACTCTTCTAACTCGTTCTCTCGCTAGTTATATCTATATAAATTAGGTTTTAATAATTTATAGTTTTAGCGTTTATAATATTAATAACTAATAATATTCGTAATTTATTAGTTTCACAATTCATATTTATATAGTTTACGTTTTTATAGTTTATACTTTAGTCTTTCTTTAGCTCGCGTTTCTTATTCTTTAATTAAAAATATACTATTATTTATACTAATCCATCTACGTTATAGGGTCTTAGAATATCGAATCGTCTTTAAAATAAACGACTTTATCGGCCTCCGATCTAATAATATATAACTAACTCGTAACGATATTAACGATACCTAGCTCGCTCGACTTAATAGGGTATTTCTATATAAACTTACTAAGGGGAAGCCTAGACTCTTCGCCTATATTACCTTTATAAAAGGCTTTAAGGAATATAAACTTAATAATATTCTATAAACGTTATTATTTTAAATATCGGACGAAGAGTAAATTATTAGGCTCTCTCGTATCGATTAGAAGAAATACTATATTTTATACATTAATCGGGTTTTACGGGATAATAATAAAAAGAGGTTAAAGCGAGGAGGGCTAATTCTACTTTTATATTAAAAATACGAAATTTAATTTATATAACTCGGCCTAGTAGACGTAGCTATATATTAATCTTATATTTGAATCTCGACTTCGCGTCTTTTACCTATCTAAGGTAGTTATAAAACCAAAGTTATAATATAACCTATATAAACGATATTGATATTTAGCGAAAATCTATATTTAGCGAAAACCCGGGGGTGCCAAGTTTTTCGGGTAACGCCGTAGAGTCTTAACTCTAAATTCGTAGAGCCTTAATACTAAAGAAAATTACTTTAATATATTTTTGGGTATTTACTTAATATTCTAGTATTATAAATACCCCAAAGTATTTTCTCCCTAATTATACTATTATATTATAACTAGAAAAGTCTATTATTAAACGATAATATATTCTATACCCGAAGTATAATCCTATTAATCTTGATTTTAGCCTCGATATTCAGCGATACTTAAATATATATAACGATAAATAGGGGACTATATTAGAAGAGGAGATTAGAGGAAAGCCCCTTAGACTCTATTAAATCTAGGTATCGTAAAGTAGTAGACTATAATAGGGAAAAAATCCTGGAAAAAGGTACGGTATAGAACTTATATATATATACATGACTTGATAACTAGATAGGCGGGCGGAGTATAAATACAAATAGTTGACTAGGATACAAGCGCTATAGTTTTTAAATAACCGGCGGGACTAGGGATAGTATTTATCTAATAATTAAAACTAATACTAGAGACACGTTATTAAGTTATTTTATATTAATACTATATTTTACTAGGCTTTCCAAAGGCAGGCTCTCTAAATACACTAGGCTCGTTACTCGTTAATTGTACTAGATTCTTTAATCTCCAAAGGAAAGTATTCTATTAATAAGTATAACTTATTAAATTCCTATAAATATAATTAAAGTAAAAGAAGAGTAGATATACCCGAGGAAAATAGCCTAGCAAGGAGGAACTATATTACTAGATATTAATAAATATATAATAGCGTCATATATAATCATGAGCCCATTACTAAGGTATAGTTACAGGAACAGGAATCGACTATATAATACCGAATCCTAGGTGAGTCTTTCTCTCCCCTATTTCAATTACTATATTAATTATATTATACTCTTTCGGCCGCCACCTAGTTTCCCAATATCTCAAAATAGATAGTTATTAATAGTATTTCTTAATATACCTAGTCTCCCCCTCTCTCATCGAGTTTCCATTAAGTAATTTAACTAATAACTTAGTAGGACGGCCGAGTCGGCTATTAAACACGTATAGCTAGGCGTTAGCCCACTATTCTAATACTTAATATTTATAATTCTTATAAATAAGTGACTAATACCGAAGTCTAGAAGCGAGCGCTTATTAATTTCTTCTTTTTATAAACGCGATTAATTTTATTAACTCCCTTAAGTACCTTGACCACGATTCTCTTAATTAATACTTCTACAGAAAGTACTCCCTTAGAACGACGAGTACGTCGCTACAAGATCTCTTATATAAACGTTTATTATTCGCGTTAAGCTCTATAATAATAGGCGGAGTCATAAACGGAGATATATCTAGGACTAGCTAAGAATTATATAATCCTATTAATACTTAGTATAGCTGTTCTTTCTTTCTATATATAATATTCTTATATATGATATTCGCCGTGCCAAAGAGTATATTTTTACTACGAAGATTACGCTCGTCTTTTTAAAGTAGGGTTTAGTATTTATATTACTTAATAACGTTTTCTATATTATTATCCAGTCTACTATCAATCTTTACGCTATCGTCATTGTTTCTTTAACTATATAGTATATAATATAGAGTAATAGGATTATACCTAGTACGTGTATATAAGTAGAGTATAATCGATAATGGATTTTCTAGTCTAGAGTAAAAGATCGATATGACTTTATCTTAAACCTTTCGATATAGACTAATTAATATCTTAATAGTAAGTTAATATCTTAGACTATTAGTTCAGATTATAATAACTACTCGAAGTTACGATAATAGAGGAATAGCTATTTGTTAATAGAGTATTAATAGGATATTAGAAGATACTCAATTTTTCTAAAATTAAAGTTAAATTTAACTACTATTTATTTAAGAGTTAATAGGTAATTGACTTACTACTAACATAATTAAAAATAGTTGTTGAAACTATATTAATAATAGTTTCGCCTAATCTTAATAAGTAAAAAATACAAGTTTGTACGAAATAGTATTTGCTTTATAGTTGAGTTAAATATATAGTTTATATTATTGAGTAGCCAAGATGTAATCAATTTCGACTAAATATTTTATCTCAACTATTTTATAAATAGAGTTAATAGATATTTAACTTTAAATCTTATACTCGTAGAGCCCCTATAAGGTAGATAATAAATTTTAAATCGGATAAAATTATATCCGTAATATTTAGAGGAAGAACGAGTATAATAAAGAAAATAATAACGGGTATTTTATAAAGATCGTTTATTTTACTAATACTTTTTTTATTCTTTAATATATTATTAATCGAGGTATATATTAAAATAAATTTATTAATATAAGTCGGAGGATTTATAAATAATATTTATTTACTCGCCTATAGCGAGAGTATAAAAAAGAACTATACGAATTTAAAACGGGCTCATAATATTTATTTAAAATAAATAATTATTTATAAAGTATCGTTTACCCCCTAGAAATACGAGTTAATTTATATATCTCGAACGCCGAAGAGATTTAATATAGAAATAACGATAGACTTTAGGAACGTATTTATTAAATTTAAAATAAATATTAAGATCTTAGGACTATATATCGACTTAAAGTTAAAATAGGGATTATACCTAGCCTAAATTAAAACTAAAGCGATTAATTAAAGCCGCGTTATAAAATACCTAGTTAATTCGATATAAGACGCTATCTTCGCGGAGTATAAAATAATATATAATATAATATTTAGATAAAAATTAATATTTACGACTTTAATATAATATTAATTTAAAGGAATAACGAAGGTTATAAAGAGATATATAAAGAAATTAATAATTATCTAGAATAATTATTTTAGGACGGTTCTAGGAGTATTTAAAACTATTTTAATTCTAATATTTAAAACTAAATCGGTAATCGTATTAATTAACCTCTAGTTAGACCGCCTAGTAATATAATATTAAATAAATCGAGGGACCTATTTAATTATATTTATAGAAAATATAAGAATCTAAAATAAACTTTAGTATAAGGGAGGTAAATAGTAATAAATATCTCCGATATTAATTAATTAATTAATTTATATACCTACTCTAATAAAACTACTTTATTAATAAGGGAGTTCCGCGAATATTTTTTTAATAGGGTTACTAGCGGCGCTTAATAGTTATTAAAGAAACCTTATCGGTTAAAAACTCTAATTTATCGATAATTTATTTCCTCTTTTTACTAGTTAGTAGCCGATAATTATAATTATTTTAAAATATTATTTATTCTTCCTTCCGTTTCTCTTCTACTTTAGGTTCTTTAATTTTATTTATTTATCTCGTAGGCCTATAGGCCGCTTTATTATAAACTTATTAAATAATCGATATCTACGATTATCCGGCCGGTAGTTTCTTTCTTTTCTTCCTTTTCTTTATAAGTCTAGGTATGTTATTAGGTCCTAATAATAAATTAGATTATATTAGTTATTCTTTAATAAAAGAGAATTAACCGAGTTATCATATTTTTATTATTTACCGCGTAGTTATATATATATTTTAGACCTATAATAATATCTTCCTAAAATTATATTTATTTATTTATTTTATTAACTTCGTTTTATCCCTAGCTAATTCCGGGTAAAATAATAATATATACTTTATACTTTATTTCTTTCATTTATATAAGTAACTAGCGCTACGGATTATAAAGATTTTTATTCGGTATAAAAATTTATTTAATCCGATTTTATTATATTTTAATTATATTATTATAGAGTTTTTAGCCTTTTTTAGTTAATTATAATAATTAAATTAGTTACCGAATAAATCCCCCTTTTAAGCCGGGTTAATAGTTTATTTAAAAATTATTATTTTATAACTCTCCTATTTATTTAGTTATTATTAACGGGCCTAGTTTTTTACTCTTTAGTCGATAACCTTAATATTTTAATATTCTTTAATATTTTTGATTAGATTTATCTAGTCTTTTCTCCTCCTTATAGTTATAGTTATTTTATATTATTCTTTAAATCCTAGAGTACGAAGCGCCTAGGTTTCTTTTTCCGTTATTAGTATTAAAGATATTTATCGTTACCTACCTCCTCTACGCTAGAGTTTATTCTAGATTTATTTATTTTTTATAATTATAATTAAATAGGTCCCTCGATTTATTTAATATTATATTACTAAATAGTTTAATTAGAGGTCGATTGATATAATTATTAATTTAATTTTAAATACTAGAATTAGGGTAGTTTTAAATACTTTTAAAACTATTTTAAAGTAATTATTCTAGATAATTATTAATATCTTTATATATCTCTTTATAGCCTCCGTTATTCTTTTTAATTAATATTATATCGGAGCCGTAAACGTTAATATTAGTTTAATTATTATATTATATATTATTTTATATTTCGCGAAGGTAGCGCCTTATATCGAACCGGCTAGGTATTTTATAACGCGGTTTTAATTAATCGCCCTAGTTTTAATTTAGGTTAGGTATAGTTCTTATTTTAATTTTAAATCGATATATAGTCCTAAAACCCTAATACTCGCTTTAGGTTCGATAACTACGTTTTAAAAATTTATCGCTATTTCTATATTAAACTTCTTCGGCGTTCGAGATATATGAACTAGTTTATAATTCTAGAGGGTAAATAATACTCCGTAAATAATCGTTTATTTTAAATAAATATCGTAGGCCCGTCCTAAATTCGTATAGTTCTTCTTTATACTCTCGTTATATACGAGTAAATAAATATTATTTATAAATTCTTTAATTTATATTAATAGATTTATTTTAATATACTCTTTAATTAATAATATATTAAAGAATAGAAAGAGTACCGGTAAAATAAATAATCTTTATAAGATACCCGTTATTATTTCCTTTATTATATTTATTCTTCCTTTAAATATTACGGATATAATTTTATTTAATAAAAAACTTATTATTTAATTAATAATTACGCTCGGAACGCCTTTTATTCGTAAATCGTATAATAGTCTTTTATACGAGATATTATCGAATATTTATATTATATTTAATAATAATAAGTTTATTATCTTTCCCCTCCCGTTCCTATTATAATTCTATATAGTATATACTATATTTATAAGAGTCTCTAGCGCGGTTTTTATTAAACGCTTTCGTCTAGTTTTTATTTATTATAATAATAGTAATTCGTACTTTTTCGTTATATTATTTAATTTTCTAGAAATAATTATTTCTAGCGCTTTACTAAATATATTAAGGAGTATTATAAACCTATATAACTTTGGCTCTAAATAATTACCTTTTTTTAATTTTTTAAAAATTATTATATTAACCTCTTTAAAGTACTTTAGGTAGTATCTTTATTTAAAATAAACCTAGAATAAATAAATAATAATATTTATTATTTCCGTTTTTATTATAATTTTTAGGAATCGGTTTAGGATTCTAGTTATTCCTAATACTTTATCGGCCGTTAGATACTATATTATTTTATATATTTTTATTATAATTATTTCCTAGTTAATTTTAATAGGCTTTAAATACCTTATTCTATCGATATTACCTAAATTTATTATTAATAGAGGGGGGGAAAATACTTTTTATAAGATTTTTATTTTACTTTTAAAGTCTCTAGCTTTCCCTCTCTTATTATTTTTAATAATTAGGAATTAAAGGAGCTCTTTAAAGTTATTATAATTCTTCTTTTTTTATTTTACGAGTTTTTATACTCCCGTCGATTTTAGCGAGACTTTATATATATTTTTTTATTAAAAAAATATCTTTATTTTTCGAATTATATATATTCTTTTATTATTTATTATATTTAGGGCCTCCTCCGTTTAAATATTTTAATTTAATTTTAAATTTTTTATATATTTCTTTATCTTTAGTATAGTTTTAATATAGCGGGAGTTCTAGTAAAATTTAAATCCTTACTATAGGCGGGCCTATAAGATTATAAACTCGATAATTTTTTAGAAACCTCCTATTATCTTATTTAAGTATTAATTAATATTTTTTTTATTTTCGAGTTTTAACTTTCCTAGTATTTAATAAAAAGACTTTATACCCTATTATATTTTCTTTTAAATAATATTATCTTTAATCTTTTTTTAGGTATAATAAATATATAATATTATATCTTCCTACGCCTACTCGAATTCTATTATTATTAGTTTATAATCGGAGTTATAATATAAATCTTTATAAATTATAAAGTTATTTATAACCTAGTATACTCTTTTTATAAGAAATAATAAATCGATTATATTTTTATATCCTTAGACTTTTTATATAACGGATATTTTCAATAACTCTAGTTTTATTTCCCTCGACTTTATTATTCCTAGGAGATAATCGGTTATAATATAATATATATATCGTTTAGTATTATTCTAGTTAGGGTAATAAAGGTTAAAATTCTTTAAAAAAAAAAATTTATTTTCCTTTATTAACGCTCCCTCTAGTAATAATAATATTAACGGATTATCGGTCGAGATATATTATATTAATAATAAATTATATATACTATAAATTTATATCTCTTTATAATAAAGGATTCCTCGATTAATAACCTCCTCCTCTCCGATTTTATCCGACCGAGATTCCTTTTTATTTCCTCGCTCTTTTAATATAATCTTTATAAAGTATAAATCGCCTTTATAATAAACTAGCTCCTAGTTATTTATATCGATTCTTTTATTTATATAAAAATATATACGGGTCTTTAGGCCTCCTTTATATACTAAATAGAAATAATTAATACTATTATTATATAATATTTAGGTAATAGGGTTCTAATTAGGTTTTTAAATAATTATAATATTAATATCTTTAATTTACTTATTTTAGAGTAACTTTATTATTAACTTCGATTCCTTTTTAATATTATACTATACGATTTTAAATTAGGTACTATAATTTATTATATATTAATATTATATTCGTAATTTCCTCGTTTATTTCTTAGTTACCTAGTAGTATTAATTCTAGCCGATTTTCGTCTAGTTAATCGAACGTTATTATTAAAAGATTATTTAAAATTTAGAAGACTATTTACCTAGGTATTATTATTAATTTATTATTTTATCTCGGCCTCCCTACCTTCCTAGATATAATAATAATATTTTAAATTTTATTAATTATATTTATTATTATTTTCCTCTTTCTTATACCCCTAGTTAATATTAATATAAATTTATCGCTAGTTAATTATACCTAGGAGCTTAAGGTTATTATCCTCGGTAATATTATAAACTACCTAGGTTTATTCTCTAATCTTTATTAGATTCGGTATATTTTTTTTTATTTAACTAAATATATTTTACTCTAGGATTTATAATATTTAAAGTAAACTATATAGCGCTTTTCCTTCGAGCTTTTAATATTATATTTGTATAATTAATAGAGTTCTATATAAATCCCGTATTTAGGCTAGTTTTTATAAATTAAAATTATATAATCGTACCCCTAATAATTAAAATATTACCTCGGGTTATTTATTCTCTTTTATTTTTTATATAATAATAGTTATTCGCTTTCTAGGAACCCGTCCGCTATTAATTTATTTATTATATCTAGGTCCGGGATCTTAAGAAAGAGTATTAAATTTTTTTTATAACCGTATTCGTCTAGCTTAAAGGCGAATCCTAGTTATTTTATATTTATAATATTTAATCCCGGGTATAGCTTATAATTTTTTTTTTAATATTTTTATTATCGCTTTTTAATTATTTATATCGACGGCCTCTTTCTTTACGTTATATACTATTATTATATAAATTTATTTTAGTACTCTCGCCGAGGGGTTAACGTTTTTTATTTATTTAATTATTTTCTCTAACTCTCGTCTTACTTTTATTATTATATAGTATAAAATAAAGTCTTCTTTTATTATTTATTTTACTTCGATAATCGACTCCGTTACCGAGTAAACTCCGTTCCGGAATATTTTAATTTATTAAAAATTAGTTATTTTCCTAAATTATCCTCTAACCTTAGTATTATTTATTTTTATTATTAACTACTTCGCTTTTATACTAGTCGTTATTGTTAGGGGAGGAGGGTTCGTTTCGGCTATATATCTCGATAAGATAAATATATATCTACAGGTAATATTAACCTAGTTTTATATTAATAATATAGGTATACTCCTCGCTCTAAATTTCTAAACTTTTAATTTTAATAAATCTATTTAGGCCTTTTAGAGCCTACGCTTTTCTACTAATTTTTATATATAATTAAAGATTATTCCTAGCGCGATCTATATTAATTATAGCCCGCGGTATATTATCTATTATATCTTTTTATATTCTATATCTTTTATAATCTTTATTATAATTATTATTAATTCTTTTAAAGTCTTTATACCCCCTTTATACTTTCTTATTTAATTACTAGTCTTATTTCTTTATTATAACGTCTTCGTTATATTAAAACGCGCTAGTAACCCGCGTTTACTCCCTACCCTAGTATTTTAAATTATATCTCTACTACTTTTATTTCTTTTTATTTTAATTAATTTCGTAACCCTAAAATTTTAAAATAGTGAAATCCTATTAGCCTAACTTTCGTCTTATCTTTTTTCGGTATAGAAAAGTTCGATTCCTAGCGAAAATTATCTCCGATATTAATAATAGAAAAAAAAGTCTAAATACTTCGCGCCTTAAGATTTAAAGAATAATATAAAGTAGTTATAATTATAAAGAGGAGAAAAGACTAGATAAACCTAATTAAAAACGTCGAAGAATATTAAAATATTAAGGTTATTAATTAAAGGGTAAAAAATTAGGCCCGTTAATAATAATTAAATAAATAAGAGAGTTATAAAAGAACGATTTTTATATAAAATATTAACCCGGTTTAAAAAAAAGATTTATTCGAGGATTAATTCAATTATTATAATTAATTAAAGAAGGTTAAAAACTTTATAATAATATAATTAAAATATAGTAAAATCGGACTAAATAAGTTTTTATACCGAATAAAGATATTTATAATCTATAACGCTAGTTATTAATATAGATAAAGAAAATAAAGTATAAAGTATATATTATTATTTTACCCGGAATTAACTAGCGATAAAATAAAGTTAATAGAATAAATAAATATATATAATTTTAAAAAGATATTAACGTAGGTCTAAGATATATATATAACTATTTAATAAATAATAAAAACGAGATAACTCGACTAATTCTCTTTTATTAAAGAATAGTTAATATAATCTAAATTACTACTAGGACCTAGTAATATATCTAGATTTATAAAGAAGAGGAAGAAAAAGAAGAAACTACTAGCCGAAGTATCGTAAATATCGATTATTTAATAAGTTTATAATAAAGCGGCCTATAGGCCTATAAGATAAATAAATAAAATTAAAGAAACTAAAGTAAAAAGAAAACGGAGGGAAGAATAAATAATATTTTAGAATAATTATAACTATCGGCTACTAACTAGTAAAGAGAGAAAACAAATTATTAATAAATTATAATTTTTAACCGATAAGGTTTCTTTAATAGTTAGTAAGCGCTACTAGTAACCCTATTAAAAAAGAATTCGCGGAACTCCTTTACTAATAAAGTAGTTTTACTAGAGTAGGTATATAAATTAATTAATTAATTAATATATATATAAACGAATAAAGCGGCTTTTTTACGAGGTTTATAAAAGGCTAGAGTATAAACTATTTAATATAAATCTAATAAAATAATATATAAATTTAATAAATAAACTTTCGAATAATAGTTTTATTCGTGGCCCTATAATTACTCTTACGTAGTCTTATTAGTTTAAAAGTAGTACGGAGTATATATTTTAATTAAATTTCTTAGCGTAATTTAATTATTCTCCTAAATAAGAATCTAGTATAATTTATTACTAATTTATTAATATTTTATTAACGGTTTATCCAGTTTAATTAATAATAGTTATTATTATCTCCGGAGTCTATTAAAGAACTTTAGATACTTTTACTATTTTTAATTTTTAAATATAATATTTATACTAAAAATAAGCGAGCTAATTAGATATTAGAGAAATAAATATATTACTCTTATATTAAAATAATATAAAGAGAGAATTATAAAAGAGATTATCTAAACTATAAAGTATTACTATATTTAATATAATATCGCGTACGCTTCTAGCTACTATTATACTATATATTATATACTATAAAATAAACTATTCCTTATAGAGTTATAATTATAATAATACTATATTAATATACTCTAGAGTTATTATTTTATTATATATTATATAATACTAAATAGATTTTTCCTTATAAGGTTATAGCGAGGATAATATTATTTTAAAATATCGTAGATATTTTATTTATATAGTATTCTATCGTATAAAGTATATTATTAAATAAACTTTTATTATAAAACTATAACCGGAATAATACTACTTTAATATACCCTAAAGATAGGATTCTTATCGATAGGACCAAGATGTCCTGTCCTAATTAATAGTAGTTCTGGCCGAATATATAATAGAGCGCGATACTTCTTTAAAACCTACGCAAAGCGCTATTTCCGGTAATTAATTTACTACGGTATATTTATCGATTATAACGGATCCTCGCTACTACTCTAAAGTAGCTAGTTACTCCTAGCTCCTAGAGTTCCTTAGAGATGAATTCTTTTATTAAATAATAGAGATCTTTACTAAATTTATATATTTACTTTTATATTACTATATATACCCTAGGTACTATAATTTAATATTTATTTTATTTATAATTATAACTTATATTAATAAAGTAATAAACTAGTATTCTATCGAATAGGATAAAAAAGGCGCGTAGATTTATTTAGTTTATATACTAGCCTTAGAGATCGATTTAATACCTACTTTCGTCTAAGGTTACTAAATACGCATTTAGTACTTCGGATAATTTTGAATAATTTTAAATAAATTAGAATAAATTAGTCTAAATAATATTAATATATAGTTAAATATATATTTTAGTAATATAGTAAATTATATAATCTATAATACCGCGCTAGCTTGAGGAGGAATTACGTATATATTTAAATTTCGTAAATTAATATAATTTAAAACCGAAATTAAATTAATATAATTATAGTACTTTATATAATCTTAGCGAGTTACTCGATACTAGTAGATAATTACGGATTTAAGATCTTAGATCCAAAATTACTATTTTTAAATTTTCTATTAAATTTTCTTTTTTTAATATTCTTTTTATATTATCTTTCCGCGTAAATTAATAAAATACGTATTTAGTACCTCGACTCTTCTCGTACGGGCTCTCGCTTTATTAATATATTCTATTTATAATTATAATCTTATTCGGGTTATAATTATAATTATAATTATAATTTTATTATTATTATATCCTTATAACTATCGTTAATATATATTTTAATATAATATTTAAACATTACCCTCGCGAGGATCTCGCGCGAATCGATTAATTCCGGGAATTAAAATTTACTAATATTAAGAGTATTTTTAGAGGGTCGTTATCGTCGATAAAGTTAATTATTAAATATTAAGATTTTCTAATCTTTTAGGCGATAAATTATATAATCTAATTTCTAAAATAACTTTTCAAATATTAATTTAATATTAATTTTAAATATATATCGAGCGCTTTTAAATATTTAAAGTTATTCGTATATTAACTCCAAGTTATCGTTAAATATTTAGAATTATCGCGTATTAACTCCGAGTTTACGTCGTATTATCGTCGAGTATTTAAATTAATCTACGCCTAAACCCGAGTTTTTAAAGCCGGTTTTCGATTTATTAATATACGTATTTTAGAGAAACTAAAGTAGAAGGGAAACGGAGAGAAAAATAAATAATATTTTAAAATAATTATAATTATCGGCTACTAACTAATAAAAAGAGGAAGTAAATTATCGATAAATTAGAGTTTTTAACCGACGAGGTTTCTTTAACGGCTAGTAGGCGCCGCTAGTAACTTTATTAAAAAAGAATTCGCGGAACTCCTTTATTAATAAAGTAGTTTTATTAAAGTAGGTATTACTATTTTGCCCGGAACTAGCTAGGGATAGAGCGGAGCTAGTGAAATAAATAAATATATACGATTTTAAAAAGATATTAATATAGGCCTAAAATATATATATAGCCGCGCGGTAAATAATAAAAACGGGATAACTCGGTTAATTCTCTTTTATTAAAAAATAATTAGTATAATCTAAATTACCGCTAGGGCCTAGCGATATACCTAGATTTATAAAGAAGAGGAAGAAAAAGAAGAAACTACCGGCCGGAGGGCTATAAATAACGATTATTTAATAAATTTATAATAAAGCGGCCTATAGGTCTACGAGATAAATAAATAAAATCTAAAATTAAAATAAAAGGGAAACGGAGGGAAGGATAAATAATATTAAAAAAAAATTATAACTATCGGTTATTAACTAGTAAAAAAAGGAAATAAATTATCGATAAACTAAAATTTTTAACCGACGAGGTTTCTTTAACGGCTAGTAAATACCGCTAGTAACTCTATTAAGAGAGTATTCGCGGAACTCCCTTATTAGTAAAGTAGTTTTACTAGAGTAGGTATATAAATTAATTAATTAATTAAAGTAGATATATAAATTAATTAATTAATATACGTATTAATAATATTAACGAATCTTTTTCCGACTCTATAAATATTAATAATATTAATAAGTTTTTCCTAGACTCTATATCCGTTAATAATAATAATAATAGAAGTATAAAATATATTAAAAATAATAATAATAAGATTTAAAATAAAATTATAACGAGGAGAAATTAAAAACTATTCAATAATATAGTAAATAAATTTATAAATAACTAAAGAGTATTATTTCGATTATTTATAATATTATTTAATTAATAATATTTAATCTTTATAAATTATTTATAGTAAAAGTATATTAATTAATTTAATGAATATTTTCGAATAAAATCGAATTACGTATATTTATTATAATTTCGAATAATTTCGAATAAAGTCGAACGCGATCGAATTATATTATTTTAGAAATATAGTAACTACGTATTAATTAATCGAGTAATTACTCTATTTAATACTAATATATTATCGAATAATATTAAATATATTCGAATTATTTAAAATATATATATCTTTTAGGTCTCCGAGTATATTATTATTATTAATCGAGGTCTTAAAGTATATAGTATATACCCGAAGCTCTTTAACTATATATTTCGAGTATACGTCGAGTTAATAAATAAATATCGCGTTTAAGACTCTCTAAGCGCCCGTCGAGCGCCCTAAACTACGATCGAGCCGCTTTTTATTTTACCGACGTATATATATAATCTTTATATCAATTTAATTAATTAATAATATAATTAATAAATTATTATTATTATAGATAAGGTATAGTAGTTTTCTCATTATTATATAATTAATTATTTACTCCTCGCTTTTAGAGTTTTTTAAAAGTCAATTCTATTATCGAGTAATAAAGATCTTTACTAAGTTTATATATTTAGTTTTATATTATTATATATACTCTAATTATTATAATTTAACATATATTAAATATTCGATATTATTAGTAGATCGTATATTTAGTAGAATAACAAAGTAGTATATCTAGAATTTTATATTGATTAAATTAAAGGTATTCGAAAGTATATAATAAAATTAAGAAATATTATATATATATTAACGCGTTTTTTCTAATACTATATATTTATTATAATCGTAGATTAATAATTAAATAACTCGATATATTTATATTATTTCTTTAAAATATTCAACTAGCGCTCGGGAATATATATAATAAAGAAATATTAATATTTTCGTTATTTTAAGTCTAAATTCGGTCTATTTAATCGATTTTCTTATAGGGGTATATCTATAGTACTACGCCTAGTAAATTAATATTATTAGTAAATTGAAAACTAGTTTTTAAAACTCGGGTTTAGGCGTAAATTATTTTAGGCGCTTATAGAGCGTCAAATATTTAATAATAATTTAATATTAATTCGGAGTTAATATTTAATAACCTCGAGCGCCTTATAGAGCGTCAAATATTTAATAGTAATTTAATATTAATTCGGAGTTAATATTTAATAACCTCGAGCGCTCGACGGTAACTCGGAGTTAATACGCGAATAAACTCGGGCGCTCGAGGGTTATAAAGTAACTTTATTCGCTAATATTTAACTAACGAACTTGAATAATATAAAAAATATAAGATAATTACGAGGTTTAAATTAATAAGTAGATTTAATTAAGAAACTAATCTCTAAAGATCTAAAACCTAGAGTATATTAAATTAATATATAATTACTAAGATCCCCGTATATCCGAGACCGGTATATATTATATCGGTATATATTATTATATTTTAATAATTACCTCCCTTTTTAAATCTTAGTTCTTGGGCGCTTAAGTCGTATTTTAGAGTATATATAAAATATTTATTTAAAAATATTTAAATCTTATTAAGGAAAATAAGAGAAAAGAGTTATCCTACGCGTAATATCGTTTCTTTAATAATAATTTACTAATTAAGGATATACCTATAATTATTATATATTTATAATTATAATTCATTTTTAATTATTAAATAATAATATTTAATATATTTAAAAGAGGTTTATTAAAAAAAAATTAAACCCTATAAAGAAAATAAGAGAAAAGAGTCTTTATAGCGATAATATTCTTATAGCGCTAACTTATAATATTAGCTACGGAATAGTATTAGTTCCTATAGTATTTATAGTACTAGTAATAAAATAATAGTAACTACCCTTACTATATATTCCTATTATATTATTATAAATACTAGTAGCGAAATATTATATATAAATACTATAGCCCTAATATTATACCTAGAGATTAGTAGTAGTATTTATTAATAAAAGCGAGGTAGCGGAGCGGAGGCGCGTATTAATATATAACGACGTTAAAGTATTTAGCGCGATATTTATTATAACTCGCTCGCTTATTTATTTTCTTTCTTTATAACTTCTTTAGCCTCTTTTATAAATTATTACTCTAACTTTATAATAACGTTCTAGTATTATAACTAATATATAAATAATACTTTTATTATATATAACTTTTTTCTAACTTTATAAATACTTCTTATTTACTAATAATATTAATTTATTAATACTAATTTATTCTAGTTATAAATATATTAATAAATATAACTAGTTTATTATTAACGCGACTACGTAATATTAATTATAATAATAATTTATTATACTTTATAGTTTCCTTACCGGGTTTATAGCTATTAAATTAATAATAATTATATTCGAGGTACGTCCTCTCTTTATATACTCTATTATATTAATCGCTGTAAAATTGACTATTATATAATAATAAGTTATAATCGTAAACTCTGAAACGATATATATTAATAATAATTAATATCTTAACCGTTCCGAGGGAAAGTAAAGTAATTTATATATTAATATACTCGAGATAATAATAGGACTCCTAGAATTAATTAATTTATATTTTCAAAAAATAAAAGAATTACCTAGTAGTATAAAGTATATAATAAAATAATAATAATTAGTAAATAAACCCTTATTATAATCGCTAATTTATATAATTAATTAACGGCGGCGAATTAATATATTAAGGAATTAAAGACGATAAATAAGGTTTTTAAAAAAGAGATTAAGAGTTTTTATTAAAATAAACGGGATTTAAAGAGTCCCGAGGAAATTAAAATAATTAAAAATTATATTAAGGATATTACTTCTTCTTCTAAAGATTCTAATAATAATTAAATCTTTTATATAATATAATAATAATATCGAATTTTTTTTATTCTTAAATCGGCGCTAGCTAAATTTACCTATATTTAATATTTAATAATATATTTTAGATATTCTTATAAATTAGATTTATAATAAAAATATTCTCCTAGATACGATATCTTATAATTATAGTATATTATATTAGATAATTTAGGTAATTTAAAAGTCTTTAATTTATATAATAATACTAGTAAATATAAAGGAATACGTTTATTATAGTATTTAATATTAGCTCCGTTTACTACGCGCCGGCTTTTATATAATTTATTAACTTCTTTAATTATATCTACGTATTTATATTTATTACCCGATAATTTATTATAAATCTAAATTAATTCTCTAATATTAGAAACTCTTTATTTTATAATTATTAATTATAACTTTCGCCTTAATTAGGTTATTTAACTTTATATTAAATATTTATTTTATTTTTAATTTTATTAATTATTTCTTTAACTTCCTAAAACTCTTTATTATTAATATATTTAAAATTTTATATAAAGAATTCCGCCGCGTTATTATAATCGCGTAGTTAATATAATTCAAGTAACGATATATAAAAAATATTACAAATCCGATATATCAAAGGTAATAATAGGTAGTATATTTATATCTTTATTTTATTAATAATCCGAAAAGGTCCGAAAATCTCCTTGAAAGTATAAAATATACTCTTAAAGTAGTAGGAGCGGCCGTAGTTATATTAAATAATTTTAGTAGTAGCTTTCGGTATTATAGTCTCTTAACTAGTATTATATTAATAAATAACTCTATTTAATACGATTTTAATACCGTAGTAATTAAATAAAAAAAAGAAAATTACTACTTTTTTATAATTTCCTAAAGTACTTAGATTATTCAAATAGGGTTACTACTATCTAAATAAATAGTTAATATATTCTTCCGAATAAAGTTTAAAGAAAACCTAGCGCCTCTATTATTTAACTTAATTTAATTAGTTAAGAGTTGAAAAGAATTTAATATTAATAATATTCCTACCTATTTTAAACCCCTATAACTGGACTAATTTTATAAATATCTTATAAATCGAATAACCTAACTATAAACCTCTCCTCTAGAAATTCTATAACTAGGCGAAGGATACGTTTACTATGAGCTATAATTCTAGTTTTGAACTCGATCGTCTATAAACTTGACTCAACAACGTTAACTTGACCCGATAGTATTTATTTGAGATTAGAAGATAGCTAGCGATGAGCCCTATTAGATAAGAAGGGTTTAGCCGCTATAGAAGCGCGTCTTAATAATTAAATTTCAAAAAACGAAACTTATAAACTAATTTCTTATTTAGGCGCTTTTATTTTAGATTTTTAATTACTAGTATTATTAAACTACTAACCTTATATTCTTAGGATTAATATACTTTATTATATAATTTAATTTAAATTACGACGGCGCTATAAAGACATTCCGTAGTTTTATATTCTAAAAATTTTAATATTCTAATTTCTTTTTAAAGGAATTATCCTCGATTTCCTAACGGATTTTAAAATAATATCTATATATATAAAAAATCAAAATCGTTCCGATGAAGGTATATTAATTATTTATATAAATTAATTTTATTATAAATAGTAATTTAGTCTTGGGTCTACGAGATAAATAAATAGAATCTAAAACTAAAATAGAAGAGAAACGGAGGGAAGGATAAATAGTATTTTAAAATAATTATAATCATCGGCTACTAACTAGTAAAAAGAGGAAATAAATTATCGATAAATTAGATTTTTTAACCGACGAGGTTTCTTTAATAGTTAATAGGCGCCGCTAATAACCCTATTAAGAGAGTATTCGCGGAACTCCCTTATTAGTAAAATAGTTTTACTAGAGTAGGTATATAAATTAATTAATCAATTCAGCCTAATTAGTTTATTTATTACTAATAAATATATATAAATAATACTTTAGTATCTAATTAATAATTTTAGTCTACTCGTTTATTTATAAATAAAAGTCGGTACTTAAGCGTCGTTTAATTTTTAAATAATAATAAATAGCCGATTAAAAAATTTTAAATATAGGATAAGTAGAAATACTTTTTAATTAATTATTTATAGAGGATAAAAGCGAATATATATATAAGACCCTAATACTAGATATTATTAAGTATCTATTTATTAAATAGTTATTAAATAGTCCTATATACCTATATTCTAATACTCCTACTCGAACGAATTCTCTATTAAGAAGTCTCTAAAATAGCCCCGTATTCCCCCTATTTTAGGGTCGTTATAATAGATTATAAAGACTAAAATTATAATTTATAGAGGCTAAACTATAAACCTAAACTATAATTAATAGGGGCCAAGATATAGGGTTAATTTACGTTAATAGAGATTAAAAGAGAAAAAATTCCGTTTTTTAGTAAAATATAGTATTTTAAAAATTTAATTTGATAGTTAATATATATACGCCAAATTTGGGTAGTAACTAGGTCGGGATATTAATAAACGATATAAATACTACGAGAAGATTATTAGAAATAATCGGATATTATAGAGTTCTACGTGGGAGCGATTATTAAAGGTATAAAAATCGCCTAGAATACTACGGGGACCGTATTAAATACTACGGGTATAATAATATATAATTATAACGAACGTTTAAGGGATATTTTAGCGACGTATATAATTAAATAATAAGAGTTATAAAAGGGTTAAATAAGAACGATAAGTTATAGGGCGATTTTATCGTCGCCGCGTATAACTTAAAAGTACCTAAAGTGAGTTACGATATACCGTTATATATATAAACGCGATTTAATTAAGACTTAAAGAGTATATTTTATAAAGGCCTTAAATAAAGCCCTAAAAATTTAATAATATTCGGTATAGTAGTTATTAATTAATATTTAATATAAATATTAATATTTATTACCGGCTAGGTTATTAAAACCTAGGTCGTAAAACCTCCGGGTAAACCCGTAGAGCCGCGTTTTAATATTTATAAATATAGAATAACTTTTATAAGAGTATAAATAAATTTTTATAAAAGTATTAATCGGTTTTTATAAAGTTATAATTATTATAAACCTAGAGTTATATAAAAGATATTAAATTTAATTTTAGGAAAGGTCTTAGTTAGGCCGTTAGCGATTTACTCCGTAATCGAAATATAGCGGAATTTAATTTCGTTTATTAGGACTTTTTCGCGCTAGAAGTAATATTAGATCGTAATATATTTAGTATAATTATAGTCCTAGGGGTTCTTAATCAAGATTATAATACTTTAATTATTATAGAAGATAATTATAATAAATATAAAATAAGTTAATAAAGCGGAGTAGGCGGCTAGTATAAATAATATAATAACGAGTACTATTAACGTATATTAATTTAAATCTTTATTAGAATAAAGTATACGCGTAATAAATATTAATTATCTAAATAACTTTTTAAGCTAGATAATTTCTTTAATAATTTAAATCTAGTTAACGTATTCGGCTTTATAGGATAATAACGTAATAATCGATTAACGTTTAAATTATTAATTAATAATTATATTACCGAGATTAAATATATAGTTAGAAGTAGAATACTTTATATTATAATTACCCGCTTAATTAATATTAATATAACTCTTTAATAGGGCGAGTTAACTTTAGAAAACTAACTTTAAATATAATATACTATATAAATAACGGAAGATACGTTTTATAATAACTTAATAGGACTTATCGGGGTTAATAATATAACGATTTATTATTAATACCGCGTAGGCGATATTAGGCCGCGTGTTTATTATAGTATATATTAATAAATTAACGGCTAATTAGTAGGCGGTAAAAGAGATAAACTTAATTTAATATTCTTTATCGGCCGGTATAAATTTAATTATAGAGTTTATAGAGACTTCTATAACTTTAGCTCTAGTATTATATATATTATAAATTTTAAATACTCGCTCTAGATATATTTCCTAACTAAAGAATAATATATAATTTAAATAATCGCGCGATATTTTAAGATTATATTTACTATTTAAGTATTATTTTAATTAAATAATAATATCTTTATTAACGCTAGTAATTAGTATATTATTAATATATAGCGTAATTATTAACTATATCTTATAGTTAAGAAATACGTTAAAGTTAATATTTAAGGGTATAAAGTCTAGCTTAGTTAGGAAAGTCGTAAAGATAATATATTATACTCGTAGAGATTATTTAAACTTATATAGAGTATATTTTAAAAAGTATATATAGCCTAAATCATCGTCGAAACTAGTAGGCTATTCGATATAGATTTTATTATTAATTAAGTTATATAGAAAAGTAGTTTAGTATTAATAAATCGAAAACCGGCTCTAGCGGCTCGGGGCCTAAAGGTAAACTACCTCGAGTATTTAAAATAGGCTCGGAGCGCCCGAGTAACCCCGAGCGTATACCGAGCGCCCCTTCGAGCGGTTTTATACTCGTTAAGCGCTCGACGGGCGCCCGAGGCTATTATAAAATAAACGTCGAGCTCTCTATAAATATAATTTAAACCTAGAACTTTAAAGACCCTAACTTTAAAGAATTATATAATCTACTACCTAAAATTTTAATATTCTATAATTATCTTTATCGACGGTAGCGACCCCCTAGAACGATTTTTAACGATAGTAAATTTTAATCCCCGGAATTAATCGATTTAGGCGAAATCCTCGCAGGGGTAATACGTAGGCTATATATTAAAATATATACTAGCCGTTTTAGGGGTACGATAGTAATAATTATAAAAATATAATAATAATATAGACTATAACTATGAATAGAATAGGTTTATAGTTATAAATATAATAGGGCTATAACTATAAATAGGGGTTATGAACGAGGGTTAAAATTAGTAACGCACCCCTAATTTAGCGCCCGTTAGTAGTGGTTTTAGATTTACTCGATATATACCCGAGTAGTCCTAGGCCCCTTAACTATATACCTCGGGCGCACGTCGAGTCGGTAGATAAATATCGCGTTTAAGGCTCCCGGGGCGCCCGTCGAGCGCTCTAAACTATAATCGAGTCACTTTTTATTTTACCGACGTATACGTTTATTTATTTAAACTTTAGGTCGTAAATAACTATAATAATAAATAGTACTTTATAATTTATAGGCTTAACTATTAAAGTAAACGTTTTATTAAAATCGATTCTATATTATTATTTAAATTTATATATTACCTAGCGAGCCTTATAGCGAGTAATTTCGTTAACGACTTTATATTTAAATTTATAAATTTATTTACCCCGAAGTATTTTACGGTTTCGGGGTAGATTCGATAATATCTAGATACTATTAATTGAAAGAGAGTCGATTTCGGTATTTATACCGAGTTATTAATATATTTTATTAAGAGTATTAAATATAACTTCTTTATACGTTTCAGGTTTATAAAATTCGGTAAACGAGGCTCTCGTAAATAAAGTTAATAAATTAGAGGATAAAGTAGATTTATGAAATTTTACATACTTATCTAGAGTTATTAATATTATAAATATATTAACGCCGGAGCTAGAAGAATATTAAGCCGGTTTTATATTAAATTCGGAATCTAAGTTTTCTAATATATTTATATAAGTCGATTTAGATTTAGCGTCGCTAGTAAAATTTATTTATAGTTATTATACCGGTTATAGACCTAGCGTAAATTATAAATTTAATATAATCGATTTTATCCTAGGCCTCGGTAATATAGTATATTTAATAATTCGTTATAGTAGTAATAATATTATTTATTAATTTAATACGGCTAGGTTAAGTAGTTTTAGTTAATTATAAATTACTATTATTATAACTAATATTATAGTTATTAATATTAGATTCTAAGTTATTTTATAATTCGTATAATTTTAAGATATTTTTATATCTCGCTATAATATCGCCCCCTTAATAGGGTATTATTATTAAAACTTTATTAACTAATAATATAACGTTATCTATAATACGTTTATTATTACTAGTAGTATACTCTTCGCTTTATCGAATCTAGGTAAAGCGGAGTACTTTGCCCGTATATCTTTATAACCGATAAATATATCTTTTTTACCGCGATTAGTAAACTTTTACTAGTTTTTACCTATAATATAGTATTTCTAATATAGGCCTATTTAGTTAATATTATATAAATATAATAAATTAGGGCGTATTTTAATAGAATTTTAATAAGGCGTAACTTTTATTATAATAATAAAAGACCGATTTCGTAGCTAGTTCGTCGTAGAGATAAATTTTAGAATAAGTTTATTATCGAGTCCGTTATTAATTAACAAGGTATATAGTTTCTTAAGTAAAGTTTAGTTAATATACTCTAATATACTATTTATTTAAGGGTTATTAGGGATAGAGTAACTCTAAATAATATTATATTCGAAACGATAATTAATAAACTCGCCGTTAATATATATAGGATCTTTATCGATATAGAGATAATAGATTTTATAGTCTCTAAGATATATTCTTTACCGTTTTTATAACTAGGGAAAGCGCCGAAGATACTTATTTTATAAAGAATAAAGTAGTAATAACTATATTTATATTTATCCTTAATAAACGTAATTATAAAACCGAAACTATAGGCTCTTAGGTTAATGATAGTATTATAAATAATATTATATTTAAATCGTCTTTACCCTAGGCGATATTTATATAATATGCGTATATTTTAATAATATTATATATCTCGTAATTATTATCCTCTTTAACTTTATATAATTCGATTTTATTGGCTATTTAAAATAAACGTATAATATTATCTTTATTTAAGTAACCGAGTCTCTCGTGTTATAAAATTAAGACTTTAGCGTTTATAATAAATAAAGCGAGTTAACTTTATTTATATATATATAGAATATAGAGATTATAGTCTTAAAGAGTTATAATAATATTTTTAGATTTAATTAAAATATCGAAATAAGAGCTAATTAGCCTCATTAGCCGCGCGTATAGCGCGGTACTAGTATAGCCTTAATAGCCCTTATAGTTAGTCGCTTTAGTATCTCTATATAGTAATAATATAAATATTATATATTTTATATTTTAATAAATTATAAGCCCGAGTGTAGAGTTTTATTTAATAAGCGTCGTTCTTTACCCTCTTATATTAAGGTAGTATACTATCGTTTCCGTAACTAACTAGAATCGCCTCTACTATAATTATTATATTAATAATATAATAGTTTATCTAGCTAAATAAATACTAATTTTAGAATATTTAGACAAAATTATTATACCGTTTTAATAATACTTATAATAATACTTTGATATAATAGTTATTATAACGCCGGTATCTTTATATTTTACTACCTTCGTTAATTTAAGAGTTAAAAATCCGGTAGTTAAAAAATTATAATTTTAATAATTAATATTTATAATTAAACTAGTTTTATAAATTTAGCCCCGGATACCGAAGACTCTAGGTTAATAAAAACTAAATAAATCGATATATAAATAAACTTATTCCTTATAAACTCGCTAATAATTTTATATTTATTATAATTCTAAGGGTATTACCCCGCTAATAACGATAAGAAATTAAAACTCGAACGGCCTAGAATTATTTAATAAAGGGGGATAAATACTTTAATAATTCCTAACTATTTTTTAATTATCTTTTTATTAACCTTCCTAATTTTAGCCTTTTATTTTTAATTAATATATATTGTAATATTTATATAAATTATTTTAGGATTTAATAATATAGAATAATCCCCTAAACTCTTCTTTAAAATAACGGTTAATTAAGTTAATTAAAATATTATTAACGATTTATAAAAATATTTTTTAGACGGTTTACTTTATAATCTTCGCGCGAATTACGCCGCCTTTAATTTTCTACTCTTATATACGCTGCGGAACAGGGAAGGGAATCGGCCTTTTTAACTCTATTCCCTTCCTTTCTTTAGGGAAGGGAATTTTTTTTGTACTAATATTTGTCCCAATTTTTTGAATTCCCTTCCTCGATTTTCGAAAAAGTCAAAATTCCCTTCCCTGTTCCGCAGCGTACTCTTATATAATAATATCGGTTTTAAGGTAGACTGTAAATAGATCGAAAATAAATTTAACAATATTATAATATTTATAATTAATTTATTTTTTTACCCTTCTTCGATTTTATATTTTTACGATTATATACTTTAAGTATATCGAGATACTATAAACTTTAGTCTTAATATACCGAGTATATAAAATTTATTTAGATTTAAAGTTAAAACTCCTTTAATTTAATTATTAATCGATTTACGATCGTAAATATTAACGGTAATAATAGTAGATTCTTTAGCGCTTATACTACTAAATCCCTCCGATTTATTTTACTCGAATATCGAGATATTAAATAATAATAATATTTATTATTTTAACGAAAGTTATCCCCTCGACTTTATATTTATATTTTAAACTAGTAAGGATTAGCCCCTTTATAAATATTATATAAATATCTATTTTATAATATTAGGTCTAGGCGTTATTATTAACCGAAATAATTATAAATAATTAAATATATATACCTCGTAGGCTATAAAAGATACCTAGGAGGATAAAATCGAACGTATTTATAAAGTTATAAAAGTACGTTATAGAATTAACACTTATTAAATAATAAAGGATATTACCGTTATTATAGAGGTTTAGGATATATTAAAGGAGTTCTTTTATCTTTAAAATTCCGGTATTTTTAACGAAATAATCTATAACTTTAATAACCTTAAATACGGCGAATATATAAATATTACCGAATATATTAAGAAGTTCCATAAGATTGATATTAAATTAAAGAATTTAAATTATATACTACTTAATATATTTCTAATTAATATTTATCTTTAGAACCTAGGTATTAAGTTTAATACCTTTTAAAATATATTTATTTAAATATATTTTATCTTTATTATAAATAGCGTCTAGATTATTACCCTCGATAAGTTATTACTCGTTATTATAAACGAAGAAATTCGTATAAAGATTATTAAAGCGACGCCGAGATATACTATAATAATAATTAGGTCGGTAAACCCTAATGAATATATTAAAGAGGTTATTTATTATTTTTATTATAGGAAAGACGGTTATAATTATATTATCTACTATAATAAATATTTTATAATAATAAAGACCTAGTTAAAATAAAATAAAACTTAGAGTTAAAGGGGTAATAATATTAATAAAGATAATAATTATAATTAGGGTTAAGGGGGTAGACGTAGTTATAATAATAAAAAATAACGAGTTAATATAGATATTATCTTTAAAGAAGAGTTACCGATACGCCTAAATATTAGAATAATAACCGTTAATAGAGGTAATCTATCTTATATATTTCTCTTCGATACCGCTTATAATTATTATATCGTTAATAACTATTTTTATTTCGGCGATAATTATATTAATATTTTAAATACTCTTATTATAGGTATTAATAAATATGACCTAGTCCCGGTAGGGTAAGGGACTATTATTATTTATATAATTAATACTAGCCGTTAAGTCGATATATATTTATTTAATATACTTTATATTTTTAATATATAATCGGATCTTATCTTTAGGTTATAATTAATATTAATTATAACTAAAATTATTAAAATTACCTCCGTAGGTATTATTATTAATTTTAAAGATTTTAAATTTTATTTTATATCCTATAATAAAATATTTATATTTAATACCTAGGTACGTCCTATTTTAAACTTTATCGCGATTATAATTATATCCTAGATTCTTCCTAGGTTAAAAATATATATATATACTACTTTTTAAATCTCTTTTAATTTAAAATTATAATATTACCGGCTAGGTTATTTAAAATAATAAAATTTAAAGAAATTAAAGATAATAATTATAAATATTAATATTGGAATACAGGAGTACAGGACTACTTAGTCACTACTAACTAAGTAGATACTTGGTAATACTTGGCATCAGGGTCTTGCACGTATATTCGCTCTTATCCTCTATAGACAATCAATCAAGAAGTATTTCTACCTACTATAGTTCAATAATTAACCTAAATAAATTAATACTAGCGGATTATATCTATACTTTATATATTTAATCGCTAATAAAAAGGGTATTATATATATATTTTATTACCCCGGGTAAATACCCGTATAAATATATCGATAGTAACCTCGTCGGTTTTATTAATAATAAAAGAGTATTTTAAAAGAAGCTTATAACGGCGCCCGTTACTTTAAAATTTTATTTTATAATTTTATTAAAAAGTTTTACGTCGTTATCTTCGTATATAAAAATAATTTTCTTTTAATATTTAAGATTTATACTACTAATCGCGAGTAACCTATATAATAAATTAAATATTATTATATTAATAGCGGAGGGGAATTTAACTCTAAAGTATTTATTATTTATCGAGAAGAAAAGAGGATCTTATTTAAATATATTATTTATAATACTTTATGAATTAACGGTATCGTTAAGCGCTTAAATTAAAGCCTAGGTTATAAAATATATATTATACTCCTTAAAAGCGATATAAAGAAGAAGTATTAATTATAATTTATTTTTATAATTATTTAATTACCTCCGTAATCGATCCCCCGAATTTAATATTAAAATAACGTTATTTAAAAAGATTAATAATATTAAATTTAATCTTCGCTACCTAAAAACCCTCGGCTTTAAAATATAAATTTATATTAATAATATTATTATCAAAATAAGATATTTTAAGTCTTATATCGTGAAATATAAATTAGTCGGGTTTAAAGATAATATAATCTACTACTTTATTAATAAAAAAGACGAGTTTATATAGTCGGGCAATATCTATTTTATTAAATAAATATTTTAAGATATATTTAAATTATAACGGAATTATAATATAACGGTCTTTAATTTTATTTAATTATTAAAGCGGGCGGCTATCGAAGTCGATTTTAATAATAATTTTAATAAAGATAAAAACTCGTCTATATATTTAAAGTCCTTTATATTAAATACATAACCCCCTAATAATAATAATAATAATAATAATAATAATAATAATAATAATAATAATAATAATAATAATAATAATAATAATAATAATAATAATAATAATAATAATAATAATAATAATAACGATACCCCGTAGTTTTATTTATTACGAATTTATTTATTATAGTTTATAAAATAGCCGGCGATCGACCTATTTATCAAGATTTTATAAAATTCTTCCGAATTATATATACCTCCGGTTATATCTTAATACGAATTCTTTAATTTAATCGTTTTATATATTTTCTTAACTCTCGTTATACGCGCCGAAATACGGGAACCGAAGATATATAAAGAAACTATAACCGATAATTATAATAAAATTAATTAATAACTAGTAATTAATTAATTAATTAATTAATTTATATACTTATTTAAATAAAACTACTTCGTTTATAAGGGAGTTCTATAGAATATATATAATACCCGATAGCGTTATTAAATAGCCGTTACAGAAAATTTTTAAGAAAATAAAAACTTTAGTTTATCTTTAATCTCGGTTTTAAATATTTTAGCCTATTAACTAGTAGGTCTTTTTATATACTACTAGTTCTTCTTCTAGGTTTCTTCTTCGCGTAAATTCTTAAAGTTAATAATTTTATATTAATTTTAAATAACTTTATTATCTTATTCTTTATATTTACCTATCTTTTTAAAATTTATTATTTATCTCCGTTACGGGTTTAAGTCTTTATAATATACGTAAATATAACCGTAACTAAATATTATATATTTTATTATATTAGTATATTAGCCCTATTATCCCTCTTTATTATTATTCTATATTTTTTCGCCTTTATTCTTAACCGTATACGCGTAGTTATTTCTTCGTTATAACGGACTTTATATCCCGCCGGTATCTTAGTATAATTACCCGGCTATTAAGATTATAACTCCTATATAAATATTAATATTTAGGAGTATAAATAAAGGTTCTTTTATTTACACGAGTTTTATTTTATATATTAATACTTTATTTATTTATTAACGGCGGAGGAAAATATTTAGTTTTATAAAACTTTATATAATGGTTATTTTATAACTTTTAGGGTAAAGGAAACCCCTTATAATTCGAATATTACTAGTATTTAATAAATAGTTAAACGGGAGTCTTTATTTAAACCTAAGATTTCGGCTTCGTATATATATATTTATTCTATACTCTTTCTTATATATAGGTATAATAAACGCGTTCTTTTTATACTTCCCTTTTTTTAATATATCGGGCCGCGACTACGGTTACTTTTCTAATTAATTATATTATAGAGGGTTCGTTTTTTATCGCTTTAATTCGTTAAGGGAAAAGGGGGGAGGAGGAGGAGAAAAAGAAAAAATTTCTCTTTATTAATACTACGGTCGCGTTAAGAATATAGATACCGCTACGAGATAAATTTAACGCGTCGCGATATAAGATCTTTTAACTTTCTAGACTACTATAAATAATAACTAAAAATTCGTAGCTAGTAGGATATATACCTAGATCTCGTTACTAACTATTATTATATTATACTAAGACTAGTTTTATAATAACTATTAAATATAGTATATAAATCCTAAGAAAAGAGTATACGGCGTAATTACGTTATTTATATTATAGTATTATATTATAGTTTCTAATACTCCGGAGTCTTTTTTAGAAATAGGAGGCTCGGAGCCCTCGCTCTAACTCTTTAAAGATTAATTCTATTATTTAAATATAAAGATTATTCTCCTATTAAGGCTTTATATTTATTTTCATATTATTATAAATACTATAGATATTATAATTTAATAGTTTTAATTTTTTTTAATTTTTTTAGGTAGTAATTTATTAGAAATATAAAAAATCTTTTTGAAAATAATCGTCCCGAAGGTAAAATATATAAGATTAATACTTTAGATAAAAATATAGGAGATTTATTAAAGAATATTAATTTAAGGGTAGATTAATAATTTATAAAATTAAAATATAAATAAAAAGCTCTCGAGAAAGAGGCCTCTATTATTATAATTTAAAAGAATATCGAAAACCTACGATATATTATTATAGGTAAAGGAGATAAGGAAATTAAAAATAATCCTTAAAAATTAAATATAGAAGACGAAAATAACTCGATAATAAATTATAATTAAATCGGTCTTAATATAAATTAAAGTAATTTATAATTATCGAAACTATAGGATTTTTATACGAAGAATCCGTAAAATTATTAAGAATAATTTTATAATATAAAGACTACGTTCCGTTTAACGCCCGTAAACTTTCGAATAAATAAAAAAAAGATTTTATATATAATACCCTATTTAAAGGGGTAAATTAAGAAGTTATAAAATAAATATAAAGAACTTTATTTAATAAATATATTAATATAGAAATTCTTTTCGGATTATTTATTTAACATAATTAAAGACCCCTTAAACCGAGTTATAAATATAAATCTTAAGTATTAATATATACATTAAAGGAATAATTAAACGGTACGAGATTCCGATATTTATTTTAGTATTTTTAAAACCGAATTACCTCCTTATAATAAAGAGTAATAAATAATTTATTTAATAACCCGTTTAAGATTTAATATTTTAAAAGAAATTAACCGAGCCTAAAATATTCTTATTAAGCGAACCGAATTTATATTATTTATAATATATTATAAATATAATCTTAATCGGGATTTTAAGATATAAAATAATAATTAAAATAATTAATTAAGACTTCGGAAGAGGTATAAAAAAAGATTAAAAAGCGGAGATAATAAAAATAAATTTAATATAAAGAGATAAAGTTTTAATAGTAATAATTATAAAAATATAAATAAAATATGTACGACTCGCCGGAGCGATAAGAATCTTAAGGATATTAAATATTTTAATTATTATAAATTCGGCTACTACTCTAATAAATATCTAGAGAAGAAAATAAAAATAATTAATTATATTAACAATTGTACCGTAGAGTTAAAAAATAATAAATCTTTAAGGAAGTCTTTATTCTAAAAGAATAAAAAAAAATAAGAACCCGACCGAATATAAATATCGATAACGAAGTTATTACAAACCTAATTAATATTAATATAAAAATTATTTATATTAAAATAGATATAGATCTAAAAGCGGAGATAAATATTATTAATAAGATATTTATATAGTAGTATAACCTAAAGCGATTTAAGAGCGAGCCGCTACCGATTTTTAAATAAATAAACGGGTAATTTATTTATTATTATAATATTTATAATATTATTTACTAGTTAACCGATTTATAAAGATAAATTAAAGAGTATAATAATATCTTTTATTTTATTAATAAAAGACTCGCTTATTATTATAAATATACTAGTTATAAAAAAGGAAAAGATTTAAACTAATTATAATATATATATTTAACGGTTCGGTATCGCGCCGAATATATATATTAGAATTATTTAAGGATTTTACGAAATTATTAAAGACGTAGTTAATTATTTATATATTAATTTATATTAAGGCTAGTTTCTTTAATTAAAATCTTATTAATAAAAACGAGGTTAAGAAAGACGATACTACCGTTAATATAATATTTTTTAATAATTCCGTTATCGTACCGCCTACGCTTCCCGATGAATTTATAAATTTTAATAATATCTTTTTAAATAAAGAGGTAGGTCGATTATTATTATATAAAAGCGGCGATTATATAATTAATATAAAGAGTAACCCGTTATACGGGCCCCTTTATAATTTATCGAACCTAGAATTAATAAAGTTAAGGAGGTACCTAGACGATATTTTAATAAAGGGTTAAATTAAATATTTCGTTAACTTTATAAAAGTTTCTATTCTTTTTATTCTAAAGAAGGATAATAAACTATAATTATATATCGATTACCGAGGTCTTAATAAGATTATTATTAAGAATCGCTACCCGTTATCTTTAATCAATAAAACGTTAGACCGCTTAAATAGTATTATATAATTTACGAAACTTAATTTAAAGATATTTATTATCGAATAAAAACTAAAGAAGGCGATAAATAAAAAATAATATTTCGTATATAATATAATCTTTTTAAATATATAATAATATTATTTAGTTTAACGAATATACCTATTATTTTTTAAATCTATATTAATAAATCGTTAACGAGTTTAATAAATATATTTTATATTATTTATCTAAATAATATCCTAATTTATTTAAATTTAAAAAAGGAGTATATTAATTATATATAACAAATACTCGAACGCCTATAAAAATATTCTTTATTCGTGAATATTAAGAAATATAAGTTCTTTATTTAATTAATTAAGTTTCTAGAGTTTATTATAAATACCAAAGATATATCGATAAACGAATATAGGATTAATATAATTTAGTTTTAACTAAAACTAAAGTCCTTTTATAATATATAAATATTTTTAGGCTTTATTAATTTTTATCGTCGATTTATTTATTATTATTCGTAGATAATAAACTTATTAACGGGTTTATTAAAAGGTAGTTAAGATAATAAAAAATTTAGTTTATTTAAATAATCTAAAAAGATAGAGTAGACGTTTTATCTATTTTACGATTTATTTTTATATATATTTATTTTTATATACTTTAATCTAGAATTAAAAATTCGGATTAAAATAGATATTTTTAATTTTACCGTAACTACGATTTTAATATAATTATAAGATAATAATAAACAATATCTCGTCGCTTTTTAATCCTATAAAGTATAAGGTTTAGAAATTTAATACGAGATTTATAATAAAGAGTTTCTCGTAATTATTACGATATTTAAATAATAACGATACTACTTTAAAAATAATTTATATAAAATAGAAGTCTTAACCGATTATAATAATTTAAGGAGTTTTATAAATATTAAATAATTAAATAATCGTTAAGCGCGTTAGGTAATAAGATTTTTATTTTTTAATTTCTTAATTTTATATTATTTTAAAAAGAGTAACTTAATCGATAAATCTTTATATTATCCTAATTATAAAAATTAAGATAAGTTTTTAGATAAAATATTATTTATATTATAATAGAAGTTATTAAATTTAAAAAATGTTAATTAAGGCCCTATTTTCGCTATAATACGAAATATATTCGTAGATATAAAAGATCTAGATATATCTAATACTTCGCCGGCGTTGAATAATATATCCGTAGATATTATATAAAATTTAATACGCGTAAAATTTACGTTACTAGGGTTTTTAAAGTTTATTATAAAAAAGGTACGTTTTTTAATAATATATTTATCTAGGTTTAAAGAGTTAATACCTAGATAAGAAATTCTAAATTTTTTAAACGAGACGTTTATTTAAATCGATTTTAATATAATAAAGGAACTATTTAACTTTATCGCTAGAACTATAAATTATAGACTATTTATTCTACGTATTATTATTAAATTAATAGTATTTTATAAAACGGTTTATAATATTAAGAGTTAATAATTAAAATAATTCGCGCTTTTTAAAAGGATAATTCCTTCTCGTAAATAAAAATCGCCGAAATTATATAAACGAATTACTAGCGTTCCGCCGGAGTATAGATTTTAAATTTTATATTAATTCTTAGATATAATAATAGAACCTATATATCTAAAAAAGAATTAATCCGCGAAGAGTTATTAGAATAATATTAGAATAATATTTTAACGGGGTACTTTAGTATTAAGTAAATAATAAAATTATTTATTAGAAAATATTTCTAAAGTACTTTTAAGGCCGATATATAAGAATATATATTAATAGGTTAAGGTATATCGATATTATTTTTATAACGAGATTAATTTTTTATTATATCCTATAAGGCCGTAGAAAGAAATTATAATAAATTTTATTATTAGTTTACCTTTAAATAAAAGATATATATATATTTATAATACGGTCCTTATAATTATAAATAGATATATAAAGATATTATAATATATTTCAATTATTAAAACGATCGACTCTACGGGGTTAATAGAATTAATATTCGAAGAAATTATCCTAAAATTTAAACTTCTTAATAGGATTATTTCTAATAGAGGTTTTATCTTTATAAATATATTTGAGTTAAAGATATATTATTTAATAAAAATTAAGAAATACCTAAATACCGTATTTTATCCTTAGATAGATAATTAGATAAAATATTAGAATTAAACTTTAAAATATTATTTAAGAACCTTCTATTTAAATAAATAAAATAATTAGGTAGTACTTTTACCTATAATAAAATAAATATATTATAATATATAATATATAATAATAAAATAGATATTATTTATAGTTATATATAATTATAATTTATCTCTTAAACCGCGTCTCGAGGGCGAGATATACGAGGGAGAAATACCGCCGGTATAAAAAAGAATTAAAAAGAATTAATACTTTAAGAGAGTATTTAATAAGAGTATAAATTATCGCGGTCGAGGCGTAGAAATATAATTATAATAAAAGATATAAACCGAAATTATTTAATATAAATAACTTTATACTATTATTAACTAAAAATTTAATATAGAAATAACTAAATAAGAAGCTCTTTTATAAAATAATTAAATTATTTAAAATTTTAGATATTATCGGAATATAAATATACCGCCTAGTATTATTAACTAGTTACCGAATTTATAATATTTTCTATATATCGTTTTTAGAGTCGTAGTATTAACGATAGAGTAATATTTCGATTCTTAATATACCTCTACCGGAATTAATAAATAATACGAACGAATAAAAAATAAAAAAGATACTAAAAAAGAAAAAGATAAAACGCGAGGTACTTTATTTTATAAAATAACTAAGATAACTAAAGACTTTTAATAAATAAATTAATATAAATATTTTAAAAAATACGCCGGAACTATAAAAAATATTTAAAAAGAATATAAAAATAAAAAAGGTATAAAAAATAGAAAATAAGAAACGAAAGTATTATAAATTATTAACTACTACTAACTACTTTTTATTAATAGACTTCGAGCGAGATTTATCTTTACGATTAATAACGCGTTTATAAATAAGTTTATATCTAAAGCGGCTAGTTTTCTTAATATAAAAACTCGGTTATTTATAAATAGAGGCGCGGCTAGGGAGTCGAGTAAAAAAAAAAAAAAAATAAAATAAAATAAAAAATAGGATTATTAACTTTATTTTTAATTTCTTTTTTAGAAACTTTATAAGAAGATATTACTTTTTTTAATATATAACGATTTATATTCTTTATATTATCGTATTAAAGGCGACTCTTAAAAGGATCGGAATAAATAATAATATTTTTAATTAAAAAAGCTTTATGTTTAGATATTATAACTCGTTATATACTATTAAAAAGAAGGGTAGGATCGATATTTTCGAGATTATTAAAAATAAATATATTAAATTAATTAGTAGCGAGATTAAGGCCGGGAGAAGAGTTATATTCTAAAATATTTCGTATATAATATATATAAGCTTCGTTTTCGTCTTTATTATTAATTGTATTTTTATTCGTCGATTCGAGTAGATCGTTAAATTAATATTATATAATTTTATTTTAAAATATATTTATATCCCGGGTAATAATCTCTCCCTAAAAAATTATTAATATATAAATTATATATAAATTATATTAATTTATTAGAGTATAAAAGATATTATTTATACCCTCGACGTTTATAATAAGCCGAGATATTAATTATAGTATATTTTTCTCTTTTTTAATATTATTATTTTTAGATTTAATCTCCCGAAGAAAGATTATAATACTTTTTATATATTTAATAATATACTCGCGAATATATTTATTAAAGCCTTAATATTTTAAATAATTAAAAAGAAAATTTATAAAAGTATAAAATTTAAAAGAAATCTAGATATATTAATATAATTTAGTTTTAAAATATAAACGATATATAAAATTATATAAGTATTTATTCTTTACGTAATAAATATACTTTATATATAATATTTTATTATATAGGATATAGTTATTTAGGTTTATCCGCTTAAAGTAACGGAGATATAAAAATATAAATAAAAACGGGGTAAATGTTAGGTTATAGTACCTAGAGTATTTATAATAATATGAAAGTAAATATAAAGTCTTAATGGGAAAATAATCTCTATATTTAAATAATAGAATTAATCTCTAAAGAGTTAGAGTTAGGGCTCCGAGCCTTTTATTTCTAAAGAAAACTCCGGAGTACTAGAAACTATAATATAATACTATAATATAAATAGCGTAACTACGCCGTATACTCTTTATATAGGATTTATATACTATATTTAGTAGTTATTATAAAGTTGGTTTTAGTATAGTATAATAATTACCTCCCCTTTTAGGGGTTTCGCTCTCGAAACTAATAGATACTAGTTTAATACTTTAATATTTTAATAAAAGAGTATAAAATAGGAGAATCTAAATTTAATAAGGTATATATATAACGCCTATATTTTTTATCTAATTTTATTAATCTCCTATTTTAATAGTAGTAATATATTAATAAAAAACCTCTAAACTTAATAGGAAAAAGGGAGGGAGATAAATTATATTTTAAAATTAATAATATATTATATATATCTCGCGTACTAGTATAGTTATATAGTCGTAGATTATATTAGGTATTTAATAAAAACTTTAAAACTTAAAGAGAAAAGTAAAAGAAAGAATATTTTAATCGTTATTAAAAATTATAAACCTTTACTACTAGTAGGGCTTTAGCGATATCGGCGGTAGAGTAAATTATTCTACTCTATTATTTAGGAAGAACTCTAGTTATAGGAGTAAATATATACGGGTAATACTTTCAGCGTAGGTATAAAGTCTTTATTAATTTTTAAATTTTTCTTCTTCTATAATATCCTACTATCTTCTATATATATAAACTTCTATATATTATTATTAATAGTTATATTATATTTAGACTTTTATTAATTTATAATAATCTCGGTCGTATCTTTAAACTCTTTCTTCGAGGTTATAAATATTATATATATATTCCGTAGGTAAGGCTAGAGCTAATATATTATAATTTAAATAAGTTTTCTTTTCTTTATTTAAATTCTTTCCTTAATCTTATAATTATTAAAGTAAATAAATAGTTTATTTTATTTTTAAATAAGGTATTTATTTATATTTTAAAAGAATTAATATTATCGTAATATTTATTTTATTTTTAAATTATTAGTTTTATACCTTATTTTATTAACGACGTATATATAGCTAGATTACGTTAATATTTAATATATTAATTTAATCTCTACGGTATAAGATATTAACGATAGTATTTAGATATTTAATATATTTTTAATTCTCGCTCCTCGTAAAATAACCGCCCGCTTTACTTTTACCCCGCTTTTATCTATATTTCTATACCTCCGTTATTCTAAGCGGATAGGCCTAGATAACTACGTCCTATATAATAAGGTACTATATCCAAAGTATATTTATTATATAAAGAATAAATACTTATATAATTTTATAAATCGTTAGTATTCTAAAATTAAATTATATTAACGTATCTAGATTCCGTCTAAATTTCAAATTTTTATAAATTTTCTTTTTAACCGTTTAGAACGCCGAGGCCTTAATAAATATCTTCGCGAGTATATCGTTAAATATATAAAAAATATTATAATCTTTCTTCGGGAGATTAAATTTAAAAGTAACGATATTAAAAAAGAGAAGGATATATTATAATTAATATCTCGATTTATTATAAATATCGAGGGTATAAATAATACCTTTTATACTTTTATAAATTAATATAATTTAGATATAATTCGTATATTAATAATTTTTTAGGCAGAGATTACTACCTAGGATATAAATATATTTTAAAATAAAACTATATAATATTAATTTAACGATTTTCTCGAATCGATAAACGAAAATAAAGTTAATTATAAAGCGGAAGATAAGGCCCGTATATAATATATATAAAACGTCTCCGAATATAATTTTTCTCCCGGCCCTAATCCCGCTACTAACTAATTTAATATACTTATTATTAATAATCTCGATATTATCGATCCTACTTTATCCTTTAACGGTATATAAAGAGTTATAATATTCAGTTATAAAACTTTTTTAATTAAAAACGCCGTAAAGCCTCGCTTTTAATACGGCGGTATAAAGAGTATAAGTCGCTATATTTTAAATAAATTAATATCTTCTCGCGAGGCTTCTAAAAAAGAAGTTAAAGATAAGATTAATAATTTTAATTTTAGTTTTAGTTTTATTTTTTATATTTTAATTCGACTTCCTAGCCCCGGTTTTATTTATAAATAACCGAGTCTTTATATTAAGAAAACTGGCCGCTTTAAATATAAACTTATTTATAAATACCCCGTTAACCGTAAAAATATATCTCGCTCGAAATTTATTAGTAAAAAGTAACTAGTAGTAATTAATAATTAATAATACTTTTTTTTCCTACTCTTTATTTTTTATATCTTTTCTATCTTCGTATTCTTTTCGAATATTTCTCGTAGTTCTAGCGTATTATTTAAAGTATTTATATTAATTTATTTATTAAAGGTCTTTAATTATCCTAGTTATTTTATAAAGTAAAGTACCTCGCTTTTTTTTTTCTTTTTTTTTAGTACTTTTTCTATTTTTTATTCGTTCGTATTATTTATTAATTCCGGTAGAGGTATATTAAGAATCGAAATATTACTTTATCGTTAATAATACGGCTCTAGAAGCGATATATAGAAAATATTATAAATATAATAATTAGTTAGTAATCCTAGGCGGTATATTTATATTCCGACGGTATCTAAAATCTTAAATAGTTTAATTACTTTATGAGAGAGCTTTTTATTTAATTATTTTTATATTAAATTTTTAATTAATAATAATATAAGGTTATTTATATTAAATAATTTTAATTTATATTTTTTATTATAACTAGGTTTCTACGCCTCGACCGCGATAATTTATACTTTTATTAAATACTCTCTTAAAGTATTTAATTTTTTAATTTTTTTTTATACCGACGGTATTTCTCCCCCGTATATCTCGCCCTTAAGACGCGGTTTAAGAGATAGATTATAATTATATATAATTATAAATAATATCTATTTTATTATTATATATTATATATTATAGTATATTTATTCTACTATAAGTAAAAGTACTACCTAGTTATTTTATTTATTTAAATAAAAGGTTTTTAAATAGTATTTTAGGGTTTAGTTCTAGTATTTTATTTAATTATCCGTTTATAAATAAAATATAGTATTTAGGCGCTTTTTAATTTTTATTAAATAATATATCTTTAATTAAAACGTATTTATAAAAATAGAACCTCTATTAAAAATAATCTTATTAGGAACTCTAAACTTTAGGATAATTTCTTCGAATATTAACTTTATTAATCCCGTAAAGTCGATTATTTTAATAATTAAGATATATCGTAATATCTTTATATATTTATTTATAATTATAAGGACCGTATTATAAATATATTTATATCGCTTATTTAGAGGTAAACTAGTAATGAAATTTATTATAATTTCTTTCTACGGCCCTATAGAATATAGTAAAAAACTAATTTTATTATAAAAATAATATTAATATATTTTAACCCGCTAGTATATATCGTATATATTAATATATTTTTATACGTCGGCCTTAAGAGTACTCTAGAAATATTTTCTAATAAATAACTTTATTATCTTTTTAATACTAAAATACCCCGTTAATATATTATTATAATATCGTTTTAATAACTCTTCGCGGACTAATTCTTCTTTAAATATATAGATTTTATTATTATATCTAAAAATAAATATAGAATTTAAAGTCTATATTCTAGCGGAATACTAATAATCCGTTTATATAATTTCGGCGATTTTTATTTACGAGAAGGAATTATCCTTTTATAAAGCGCGAATTATTTTAATTATTAATAAACTTTTAGTATTATAAACCGTTTCGTAAAATACTATTAATTTAGTAATAATATATAAAATAAGTAGTCTATAGTCTATAATTCTAATAATAAAGTTAAGTAGTTTCTTTATTATATTATAATCGATTTAAATAAGTATCTCGCTTAAACTCTTTAAAATTTCTTATTTAAATATTAACTCCTTAGGCCTAAATAAATATACTATCGAAAAATATATCTTTTTTATAATAAATCTTAAAGACCCTAGTAATATAAGTCTTATATATATTAGGTTTTACGTAATGTCTACGGATATATTATTTAACGCCGGCGAAATATTATTTATATCTAGATCTTCTATATCTACGAATATATTTTAAATTATAACGAAAATAAGACCTTAATTAATACTTTTTAAATTTAATAACTTTTATTATAATATAAATAATATATTATTTAAAAAGTTATTTTAATCTTTATAATTAAAATAACGCGAGGGGTTATTAATTAAGTTACTTTTCCTAAAATAATATAAAATTAAGAAATTAAAAGATGAAAATCTTATTATTTAACGCGCCTAATAATTATTTAATTATTTAATATTTATAAAACCTCTTGAGTTATTATAATCGGTTAAGATTTCTATTTTATATAAACTACTCTCGAGGTAGTATTATTATTATTTAAATATTATAACGATTACGAGGAGCTCTTTATTATAAATCTTATATCGAATTTCTAAACTTTATATTTTACGGGACTAGAAAGCGACGGGATATTATTTATTATTATATTATAACTACGTTAAAATCGTAGTTATAATAAAATTAGAAGTATCTATTTTAATCCGAATTTTTAATTCTAGATTAAAATATATTAAAATAGGTATATATAAGAATAAATCGCGAAGTAAATAAAATATTTACTCTACCTTTTTAGGTTATTTAAATAGACTAAATTTTTTATTATTTTTATTATTTTTTAATAGACCCGTTAATAGGCCTATTATCTATAAATAATAATAAATAAATCGACGATAAAAATTAATAAAGTCTAAAAATACTTATATATTATAAAAGGACTTTAGTTTTAGTTAAGACTAAATTATATTAATTCTATATTTATTTATTAATATACCTTCGGTATTTATAATAAACTCTAGAAATTTAATTAACCGAGTAAAGAACTTATATTTCTTAAAACTCACGAATAAAGAATATTTTCGTAGGTATTCGAGTATTTATCGTATATAGTTAATATACTCCTTTTTAAAATTTAAATAAATTAGGATATTATCTAAATAAATAATATAAAATATATTTATTAAACTTATTAACGATTTATTAATACAAACTTAAAAAATAATAAGTATATTCGTTAAATTAAATAATATTACTATATATTCGAAAAGATTATATTATATACGAAATATTATCTTCTATTTATCGCCTTCCTTAATTTTTATTCGATAATAAATATCTTTTAAATTAAGTTTTATAAATTATATAATATTATTTAAACGGTCTAGCGTCTTATTAATTAAGAGTAACGGGTAACGATTTTTAATAATAATTTTATTAAAACCTCGGTAGTCGATATATAATTATAGTCTATTATCTTTCTTTAGAATAAAAAGGATAGGAGTTTTAACGGGGTTTATAAAATATTTAATTTAACTCTTTATTAAAACGTTATTTAGATATCTCTTTAACTCTATTAATTCTAAATTCGACAGATTATAAATAGGCCCGTATAACGGGTTACTCTTTATATTAATTATATAATCGTTATTTTTATATAATAATAATCGATTTATTTCTTTTATCGGTAAATTTTAAAAACTCCTATTAAAACCCTAGTTACCGATCGCGCGGATAGGGCTAGTAGTATCCTACTAGTAATTTTTATTAAAAAAAGTTATTAATAAGACGTTATTAATAGCCCTAATTTACGGATAAGACTACTAGTATTCTATTAATAGATTTAATAAATTAGGGGTCCGGGTAGGTAACTTTTAATAAATTTAATAAATCGGGGGTCTAGATAATATCCTATTAATAACTCCGGGTTAATTTTAATAAAATTAATAATTTTAGTAATTTATATATATTGTTAATATATTAATAGTAACTAGCCCTATTATAGAGCTCAAATAAATAAAGTTCTATAATCGTCGTTATTAACGGTAGCGACTCTTAATAATAACTATTAACGCTAGCGACCTACCGGGCCTAGAATAATAAATTTTAATAAAAAAATTTACGAGGGCGTTACCTAGGTATATCCGAGAAGTATATATATATAAATACTATATTATTTCGTATACTATAGTATATACCTTAGTATATATTATAATTATATATATTATAGAGAGCTTTCGTCTAATGTTTTAAAGACTATTACGGGGGGTATATATTATATATTATTTAAAATATCTTTTCGTATACTATTCGTATACTATTCGTATACTATTTAATAGTATACGTAAACTGCGTATACTATTATATATATTATAGGGGATACTATGGCCTATATTATAACCTATACTATAGTATATATTAATACGTATATAAATACGTATACTATAGAGTATATAATAGGCCTATTCGTCTAATATTTTAATTATTAATTATTTATCGAGTTACTAAACCTATTAATAGTAAATACTATTTATTAATAGGACCCTACCTAGACCCCTAATTTACTAATTTTATTAAAACTCGGGTCGGTATTTAATATAAAGTTTTAATATAAATTTATAAATAACTTTCTAATAAAGTTAATAATATTTAGAGTATATTAATATTTATTTTTAAAATTTACCGATATTATCTAAAAAGATATCGCTAAAATCTATAAATTCGTTAGGAAGCGTAGGCGGTATAATAACGAAATTATTAGAAAATATTATATTAACGATAGTATTACTTTTCTTAACCTCGTTTTTATTAATAAGATTTTAATTAAAGGAACTAGCCTTAATATAAATTAATATATATATAATTAACTACGTCTTTAATAATTTTATAAATTTTTTAAATAATTTTAATATATACGTATTTAGCGCGATACCGAATCGTTAAATATAAATATTATAATCGGTTTAAATCTTTTTCTTTTTTATAACCGGTATATTTATAATAATAGGCGAGTTTTTTTATTAATAAAATAAAAGGTATTATTATACTCTTTAATTTATCCCTATTAATTAATTAACTAGTAGATAATATTATAAATATTATAATAATAAATAGATTACCCGTTTATTTATTTAAAAGTCGGTAATAACTCGCTCTCGAGACGCTTTAAATTATATTATTATATAAATATTTTATTAATAATATTTATCTCTACTCCTAGATCTTTATTTATTTTAATATAAATAATTTTTATATCGAGGTTAATTAGGTTCGTAATAACTTCGTTATTAATATTTATATTCGGTCGGGTTTTTATTTCTTTTTATTCTTTTAGGATAAAGATTTCCTTAAAGATTTATTATTTTTTAACTCGGTAGTATAATCGCCGATATAATTAATAATCTTTATTTTCTTCTTTAAATATTTATTAAAGTAGTAGCCGAATTTATAATAATTAAAATATTTAATATCCTTAAGATTCTTATCGCTCGCGCGAGTTATATATATTTTATTTATATTTTTATAACTATTATTATTAGAATCTTATCTTTTTATATTAGATTTATTTTTATTATCTCTACTCTTTAACCTCTTTTTATACCTTTTCCGAGGTCTTAATTAATTATTTTAATTATATACCAAATCTTAAAGTCTCGATTAAGATTACGTTCGTAATATATCGTAAATAATATAAATTCGGTTTATTTAATAGGAATACTTTAGGCTTAATTAATTTCTTTTAAAATTTAAAATTTTAAATAAGTTATTAAATAAACTATTTATTATTCTTTATTATAAAAAGATAATTCGGTTTTTAAGGTATTAAAATAAATATCGAAATTTTATATTAATTAATTATTTCTTTAACGAGTATATTAATATTTAAAATTCGTATTTATAACTCGGTTTAAAGGGTCCTCGATTATATTAAATAAATAATCCGTAAAGAATTTTTATATTAATATATCTACTAGATAAAGTTCTTTATATTTATTTTATAACTTCTTAATCTACCCTTTTAAATAGGGTATTATATATAAAATCTTCTATTTATTTATTCGAAAGTTTACGGGTATTAAACGGAATATAATCTTTATATTATAAATTTATTCTCGATAATTTTACGGATTCTTTATATAAAAATTTTATAATTTCGATAATTATAAATTACCTTAATTTATATTAAGGCCGATTTAATTACGATCTACCGTCGGGCCGTTTTCGTCTTTTATATTTAATTTTTAAAGATTATTTTTAATTTCCTTATCTCCTTCCTTTACGATAATATATTATAAGTTTTTAAAATTCTTTTAAATTATAATAATAGAGGCCTTTTTCTCGAGCGCTTTTTATTTTTATTTTAATTCTATAAGTCGTTAATTTATTATAAGATTAATATTCTTTAATAAATTTTTTATATTTTTATTTAAAGTATTAATCCCGTATATCTCGCCTTCGGGATAATTATTTTTAGAAAGGTTTTTTATACTTCTAATAAATTATTATTTAAAAAGATTAAAAGAGATTAAAACTATTAAATTATAATACCTAAAGTATTTATAATAATATAAAAATAAGTATAAAGTCTTAATAGGAAAATGATCTTTATATTTAAATAATAGGATTAATTTTTAAAGAGTTAGAGCGAGGGCTCCGAGCCTCTTATTTCTAAAAAGGGCTCCGGAGTACGGGAAACTATAATATAATACTATAATATAAATAGCGTAACTACGCCGTATACTCTCTATATAGGATTTATATATTATATTTAGTAGTTACTATGAAGCTAGTCTTAGTATAGTATAATAATAAAAGTAAAGCGGGTAGTTATTTTATAAAGAGCGAGAGTCGAGGACGTATTAAATATTTAAATATTATTATTAATATCGTATACCGTAGAGATTAAATTAATATATTAAATATTAAAGTAATTTAGTTATATATATATCTTTAATAAAATAAAATTTAGAATTAATAATTTAAAAATAAAATAAATATTACGATAATATTAATTTTTTCGAAATATAAATAAGTACTTTATTTAAAGATAGAATAAATTATTTATTTATTTTGAGAATTATAAAATTAAAGAAAAAATTTAAAAGAAGAAAAAAAAAGATTAATTTAAATTATAATATATTAACTCTAGTCTTATTTATAGAATATATATATAATATTTATAACCTCGAAAAAAGAGATTAAAGATACGACCGAGATTATTATAAATTAATAAAAGTCTAAATATAATATAATTATCGGTAATAATATATAGGAGTTTATATATATAGAAGATAATAGGATATTATAAAAAAAGAAAAGTTAGAAAATCGGCGAAGGCTTTATACCTACGCTAAAATTATTATTTATATATATTTACTTTTATAACTAGAGTTCTTCCTAAATAATAAGATAGAATAATTTATTTTATTATTAATATTATTAAAGCCCTATTAATAGTAAAGGTTTATAATTTTCGATAATAATTATAATATTCTTTTCTTTACTTTTCTCTTTAGGTTTTAAGGTTTTTATCGAATACCTAGTATAATCTATAATAATATAACTATACTAGTACACGAGGCGTATACGATTTATTATTAATTTTAAAATATAATTTATTTCGCTCCCTTTTTCCTATTAGGTTTAAAGGTTTTTTATTATTATATTACTACTATAAAAATAAGAGATTAATAGAATTAGATAAGAGATATAAGTATTATATATATAACTTATTTAATTTGGACTCTCTTATATTATACTCTTTCGTTAAAAATATTAAAATATTAAAGTATTAAATTAATATTTATTAATTTCGAGGGCGAAACCTCTAGAAAGAGAGGTAATTATTATATTATATTAAAACCAACTTTATAGTAGTTATTAAATATAATATATAAATTCTAGGAAAGAAATATACGGCGTAGTTACGTTATTTATATTATAGTATTATATTATAGTTTCTAGTACTCCGGAGTTTCTTTTAGAAATAAAAGACTCGGAGTTTTTACTCTAACTCTTTAGAGATTAATTCTATTATCTAAATATAAAGATTATTCTCTTATTAAGGTTTTATATTTACTTTCATATTACTAAAAATACCCTAGGTATTATAATTTAATAATAATATAAATATATTTTAAAACTTTAGTAAATTACGGTATATTAATAAATTTTAAAAACTCCTACTAAAATCTAAATTACCGCCCGCGCGGATAGGGCTAGTAGTATCTTATTAGTAATTTTTCTAAATAAAAATTATTAATAAGACGTTACTAGTAGCTCTAATTTACGGATAAAATTATTAATATCCTATTAATAGATTTAATAAATTAAGGGTTTAAATAAATTACTTTTAATAAATTTAATAACTCTAGGTTAATTTTAGCCGGATTAATAACTTTAATAATTTATATATATTATTAATATAATAATAGTAGTTTAGCTCTATAATAAAGTTAAAATAAATAAAGTTCTATAATTAATATTATTAACGGTAGCGATCTTTAGTAATAATTATTAACGCTAACGACCTACCGGGCCCGGAATAATAAATTTTAATAAAAGTTCTTATAGGGGCGTCACCTAGGTATATCCGGGGAGTATACGTATATAAATACCATAATATATCGTATGCCATGGCGTATGCCTTGGCGCATGCCTTACGTATGCCTTGGCGTATACCATGATTGCGTATGCCATGGGGGGCTTTCGTCTGATGTTTTAGGGGCTGCTGCGGGGGGCGTATATCGCATGCTATTCGGGATACCTTTGCGCATGCCATTCGCATGCCATTCAATGGTATGCGCAAGCTGCGCACGCCATTGCGCATGCCATGGGGTATACTATGGCCCATACTATGGCGCATGCAAATGCGCATGCTATAGGGCATGTAATGGGCCTATTCGTCTGATATTTGAGTTACTGACGATTTATCGAGTTGCTGAACCTGCTGAACCTACTGACAGCAAGTATTATTTACTAATAGGACCCTGCCTGGACCCCTGACTTACTGATCCTACTGAACCTCGGGTCGGTATTTAATATAGAGTTTCAGTATAAACCTATGAACGGCTTTCTAATAGGGCTAATAACGCTTAAAGTATACTAATATTTACTTTTAAAATTTACCGATATATTATAATTTTATATCCATATAATATAAGTTTATTAAATACGCCTAAACTACTAGATACTATTATATTAAAAATATATAATTTAATAATATCGATATCCCTAGAGACTTTAATTAGTACGTATATTTAATAATTTAATAATTCGATATTATAATCTTTATCCTAGACCTCCCCTTTTAAAGTTTTAATAATTAACGGTTACGCGGTTTCTAATATATTATATATTAATAACTTTTATACTAAAATACTTATAGTATTAAATATACTCTTTAAGCGAATTTATAATATCGTTTATATCTTTTCTTTATTAGGGTAATCTTTATAATACTTTATATAATTATCTCGTAATATTTTATTCGCCTCTATATATTCTATATTTATATTTCTATAGATTTTTAATATATATTTATTGAATATTAAATAAAGTTTTTAAAAAATTACTTTTTATTAAAAGACGGAATTTTTATTAAGTAATAATAAATTTATTTATTTTACTTTAATTACGCGGTATTTAAATAAAAAGAGGATTCTATATTATTATATTTAGATTTAATTTATTCTTACGACTTAGTATTTAATTTACTCCTACGACCCGGTATTTAATTTTAATACGTTATAAAGTATAATAAATAACTTATTTTACTCTTTAATATTACTATATTAAATCGATACTACGATTAAATAAAAGTATCGAAATAAAAGTTAATTAATTTTATTAATCGCGTATATAGCGCGGTATCAGTATAGCTTTAATAATCTTTATAGTTAATTACTTTAATATTTTTATATAGTAATAATATAAGTATTATTTATTTTATATTTTAATATAAAATCCCCTCTAAAATAAAACCTAGTATATAACTAACTCATTAGAGTTTAATATATAAAATTAAATTAAAACTACTATTAAGAACGTATATAATATTATTAATTTATAAATATTAAATACCGTTATCGGATAAATATAGTAATTTAATAATTTTATTATTATATAATTTTTATCTACCTTTAAAGCCGTTAATAACGTCGGCGCTTTTAAATTTAATATATTCTATAAATATAAAGAGATTATAAATAATATAAATAATATAATTAATATCGAATATTTAGAGTTTAAATTTTTTAAAGGTAATACTAGCTAAAACGTAATAAGATTTTATATTTCCTTCGATATCGGTTTTAACTCGTTTATAGGGCGATTTATCTTTATTTTTATTATTATTATTATCTTTAATAGTATTATTATTACTTTTATTATCTTTACCGCCGCGATTACCTCGACCGCGGCGGTTATAATTACGCTAAATATTATAGCCGAGATTATTATATTATAATTTATTATAAATAATATAGTATTTAATATATTTTACGAAATCGGTATAATATAAATAAAATCGAATAATTCTTTTCTAGTTAAGTTCTTAAACTCGTTATTAAGTATTATAAATAATAAGAGCGAGTTATCTAGTATTAATCTTATTAACCTAAAGATATAAAGTATTATAAAAGCGAGAGATTACTATATTAAAAGATATTTTAATTATATTATCGGTATTAAATAAATTATAATATTCGACGAAGGATTCGTAGTATCGTTAATATTTAAGGCGGAGATTACGTTAAAATTATTAAATTTTAAAATTATTATTAAGTTTAAAGTAATTAAACTTATAGTTTATTATAAATAATTTAAAATTTATTAGCGTAATCGCTAGGGTTGTTATATTAAAAAGTAATAAATTAATCGAGTCTATTTAAAGTAATATATAGGTAACTAGAGTTATAGGGTTTAAATTTATTTATAATTATTATTTAGACTTAAAGAGTTATCTTTTTAGTTTTAATTTTTACGTATATTACCGGACTAAGGGTATAACGAAGAATATTATAAATTATTAAATTATTATTGAATTATTAGTACGTAGTTTCGATTATATAATTAAATTTACTTATATCTAGTTCTAAAGCCTTAATAAAAGAATCCTTAAAGTATTCCTATAAATTTATAATATTGAAATTATTACGTATCTTTTATTTCTAGCGGACGAAGCCTTTTATAAAGCCGAGTTTTTCGATTTTATCGAATATTTAAATAATTTTTAAGTACTATAATATAATATAAGTAATAATATCCGAGGAATAAAACTAAATAATTCGGTATTATTAGATATTTTTAGCGCTAATTACGCTGCGGAACAGGGAAGGGAATTTTGACTTTTTCGAAAATCGAGGAAGGGAATTCAAAAAATTAGGACAAATATTAATACAAAAAAAATTCCCTTCCCTAAAGAAAGGAAGGGAATAGAGTTAAAAAGGCCGATTCCCTTCCCTATTCCGCAGCGTAGCGCTAATTTATCTATAAAGTAACTAAAGGTAGCTAGCGAATTAAATTAATAATAATATTTATATACTTTATCGTCGTACCTTTTATCGTTATATACCTTAATATAAATCTTCTTAATCGTACGTTAAATTCCTTAGAATATACGGGTTAAGAGTCTCTAAAGAGTACGTTAATATTTATTTATAAAAAGAAGTAATTTAGGCCTAGATATTTATTATTTCTACTTTAATAATTATTACTATTATAATTATTTTAAACGACGAAGTTTAAATATTAGAGAATTATATAATTAAGGTTTATTTAACTATAAATCTATAAATAGAGGGTATAAGAGCGAGTAACTTTAATAATTATTTTAATAATAAGAACTATTACTATAATTTCGAGTTATAATTATTATTTATATTTAATTATTTCCTCGATTCTAGAGTTCCTAATCTATTTCTTTCTTACGACCGAGTAGAGCGGTAAAGAAACTATAACGTTAATTAATTATAACGATTCTAGGCCTTAAATAAACCTTATAAATTTAAAGTTATTAATATATCGTTAATAAAAATAATAAGTTATATAAAAGAGTTACTCGAGTTTAATAATAGTAAAGAGTTATTATATATAACTACCCTCTTAGGGTTTTATTTACGTATATAAGGAGTACGCTAGCGTTAACCGTTTTTAGCGATTAATTATTTTCTAATAATAAGTTACTTTCTAGTTATAATAAAACTATTAATAATTAAATTATTTTCTAGTAGTATATAAACTCTTTATAAACGATTTAGCTACTCTCTAGCGTATATTATATAATACGATTAGTTACTTTCTAGTAATTGTATATATAGTCTATTAAATTATTCTTCAATAGAGGTAGAATTAACGGAATTATATTTTAAATACCTAGGCCCTTATTAAAAAAATTCTTATAATCGTAATCTAGTACGTCCTAAATATAGTTACGATAATATAAATAACGTCGTATTACTACTATTAATACTATAATAATATAGTAAATATATAATAGATATATATATAGAGTCCGGGCTTATAATTTATTAAATATAAAATAAGTAGAAATACTTCTTAATTAATTATCTATAGAGAATAAGAGCGAATATATATATAAGACCTTAATATTAAATATTATTAAGTATTTATTGATTAAATAGTTACTAAATATTCCTATATACTTATATTTTAATAAAAAATACTAGTAAAGATTAAACCCTTATCGCTAATAATATTATTAAATATATTATAACGGTAGATAATTTTAATATAAAATACTTCCGCTAGTTTAATAATATTATTTTTAATAATATAAAGTATATACTTAATTATTTTCGTAAATCGATTTATTATAATTAATATAATATTATAAATAACGCCTTTAGACTTATTTAATAATAAATTAATAATAAAATTTATAAAACTTTCTTTCTAGAGTTTCGAAGTAACGGGAAATAAATTTAATATATTATGAAAGTAATATCGTAGAGCTTTAATTTATTAATAAATATCGTATATTTTAATATAATTTATAATTTATTTAAGACTCTTGTCTTAATAATATTTACGAGTAAAAAATTTATATATTTTTATAGTACTAAAATAACCTATTAGAGGGTTATTATAATATCTTTTAATAAACTCTTTCTTTAAGGCTATATCCCTAGATATATAAAAATAATTATTATATTTTAGTAACTCTTTAGAGTCTATAATCTATATTTTATTATAAATATAATAATAGACTAATAGTATATTTTTATTAACCCGGAAAGAGTTTATTTAATTATTATAAATTTATAACTTTCGAATTAACGTCTTTATTAACTTTCTTAAATTATTATATATAATTTTTAATATTATTATAACTTCCTTCTTTAGAATTATAATTTTAATATCTATGATTTAAAAAATAAACTTTATAATTTATAATTTTTTTACTTTTTTACGATTATTTATTACTAGTTTAAGATATAAATTTATTTTCAAATATTAATAATAATTTAATATTTAAAAATAAACGTTCCTTATAATTAAAATATTATAATAATATATTAATAAAATTAAATTTTCCTACCCGATAAATTTTTTTAAAGTTATAAATAATTAATTTTAATATTTATTAAATTTACCTAGAATGTAACTCTTTTTATTTTATAAAATTCTTAAAATTCTTATAATCCGTTTAGATTTTAATATAATACGGGTTATTCTTTAAATAATAATAATAATATTTTATTATTACTATAATAATAAATAATTCTTAATTCTTAATTTTATAATTTTATTTTATTTTGATTTAATTTCCTCGACTAAAATATTATAAATTATTAATAACCCTCCTCGTTTTATTATAATAATATAGATTTAAAATTAAAATTAAAAGTATCTATTTTTATTTGTAATTATTTATTTATATTATAATAATATAGAAATAACGCGTTTACGAATATTTCGCGAAGATATTAAAATATTTATATAATATTATTTATTTATTTAATCGGACTCGATTTTTTTATTATCTTTACTCCTTTTAAATAAAGTAGTAAATAGCGCGGTAATAATAAAATAATTCAAAATAAACCGCCGATAAGAATTTATAAAATCTAAAAGGATTTATATATTTTAATAACTTTTAAGTTAGGGTTATTTCTTTATAATTTTTATATATTTTAAATTTATAATTACCCCTTAAATAGATATAACAAAGTTTAGGAATTTAATAATTTCGATAATAAACCGATATTTCTTTAAGTAAATATATAACTAGAATTAATATAATTATTTAAATAATTATTAAACGTATCGTTAATACTTAACCGGATTAATATTATAAATTAAAATATTATTTAAATATATTATATATATTATATCTACTAAACTAGCTAGGGCTCTATTAATATATATTTAAATTATCGCGGGTATATTAATAAACCTAAAAGATATTATTAAATATTTAAAATAATTATAATAATTATAGAATGTAGTCTTCTATTTAACGCCCTCTTTAATCCGGATTTTATAATAAGTATTTTTGAGATTTAATTTTATAAATACCTTAACCCCGTATAAATAATCTAATATCTCGATAATTAAAGATAATAAATATCGATTTTTTATAATTATTATATTTAAACCTTAATAATTTATATAAAGATATAGTTTATCGTTTTTTTTAGATATAAAAAGTAGAGGTACTCTAGTTAAAGAAATTAAATAACGAATTTAACTCTTTTAAAATATATCCTCTAAATAACGCCGTAAATTCGATAACTTCGTTTAAGAAAAATTATAAAAAGATTTATAAAGCGCCTCTTTATTAATTTTTAATTTAATAATATAATCACGAATATATTTAACTCCTATTTAAGATATTAAATAAACTCGATTAATTCGGTTATTTATAATTTAATAGAGTTAATTTTAAACCGTTATTATTTCGCCTTAGAATTAAATAATATATATAATTAATATAATATAAATATATTTAAAATAATATTAGGGCCTTTTTAGTCTATTGTATAGAAGAGAGTATTATACTCCCGCTTTTAACCCTAATTATTAATTAATTAATAATCTAGTTAATAAATACTATAGTAATAAATATTTCTTTTATTTAATATCTTCGCTAGTAGTAAAACGACTTTAATAAATTTTAAATCCTATTAGACTACGAATCTTTATAAGATTAAATTAATCTTTATACTAGTATTAAATAAAATAATAATTTATCTTTAATCGCCCCGAAGATTAATCTAGCTCTTTATAAGAATAAAAGGAGTTATTTTTATTAATTCTTTTCTTATTTTATTTCTAAAGCGATAACGGGACCTAATCTTTTTTTTAATAATATTATAATAATATAAATCGCTAGTTTATTAAAATCTAGATAATTGAATTTATAATAACCCTTCTTCCTATAATCGAAATAAATAATATTCTTAATATTAAAGACTTTTCTTTTAGACTTTTTACTTTTATCTAAAATACGCGTTATTTAATATTATTTTTTAAAGTTTTTTTTAACTTTATAATTCGGTTTTTTAAAAACTTTTCTTTATTCGACTTTATAATATTTTTTAAATAAGAATTCGAATTAGAATTACTATTTAAATATAGATATTCTAGAATCTTTTTTAATATAATAATTAAAATAAGAATTTTTTCTCTTTATTTAAATATATTATTAATAGTTAGAATCTTATTTTTTAATTTTAATTTTAATTTAATTAAAAAGAAATTAGTTTTATACTCTTTTTTAAAAAAGAGTAGATAAATATTTAACTTCTTTAGATAAATTTTTAAATACGGATATCTTTTAATTAACCCGTTATTTTATCTCTTTCTACTTTTTATAAACGAGGAGCCGGCGGTTAATTAAATTCGTTATTAAATTAAATAAATATTATTTAAAGAATTTAAAAATAATACTCCCTAAATTATTAATATTATATAATTTATATTATTATATATTAGGGTCGCTTTTTAGTAATTATATATAAAAAATAATTTTAATTTAATTAATAATAAAGTATTTAGAGTTTATTAAGAATTAAATATTAATTTTATAAAATTAATATAAATACTTTCCTTTATTAATATCTTTATAAAGATATATTCTTTTAAGCGAAGTATTTTCATTTTAATAAATATATTTAAAATAGATAAAATAATAATATAATTAAATATTATTTTAACGGCGGTCGCTAGCGAGTTTAAATTACGAGATTTATTATTTCGAATTTTTAACATAATTAATTCGCGTTTTTATTTAAAGCGATAATTTTCTTTATTAATAATTTTCTAATATTATTTTAAAGGAATTATTTTCTTTTAAATAAATCCTTAAAAGAGGTTATTAATATTTTATTATTTCTCGGAATTACTTTTAATATCCCCCTCCGCTCGGTGTAGAAATAAATCCGATATTATAATAATAATAAATCTTTTCTTTTAAAAAATAAAGAGATTAGAATTATAAAATAACTTTATTTACTAGCGCTTAACTAGCGAATTTAAATAATATAAAAACTATAAAATAATTACGGGGTTTAAATAAATAGGTAAATTTAATTAAAAAATTAATCTTTAAAAATTTAAAACCTAGAGTATATTATATCGGTAAATCTCAAAAACTCTTATTAAAAACCGAGTTACCGCCCGCGCGGATAAGACTAACAACGTTTTATTAATAACTTTTTTTAGTAATAATTATTGATAGGACCCTACTAGTAACTCTAATTTACGAATAAAACTAGTAGTATTTTATTAATAGATTTTTTAACTTTAATTATTAATAAGATATTATTAATAAGATATTATTAATGAGATATTATTAATAATTCTAATTTATAGATAAAATTACTAGTATCTTATTAATAAATTTAATAAATTAAAAGTCTAGATATTATTTTATTAATACGTTTAATAACTCCGAGTTAATTTAAATAAAATTAATATATTAATAGTAATTCAGTTTTATTATAAAGTTAAAATAAATAAAACTTTATAATTATTATTATTAACGATAGTAACTCTTAGCGACGATTATTAATACTAGCGATTTACTAGGCCCTAAATAATAAATTTTAATTAAAGTTTTTACGGGGGCGTTACCCGGGTATAAATAAAAAGAATATATATATAAATACTATATTATATCGTATATTATAGTATTTACTTTAGCGTATACCTTAATATATTTTATAATTTATCGGTAAATTTTAAAAGTAAATATTAATATACTTTAAATACTATTAACTTTATTAGAAAGTCGTCTATAAATTTATATTATAAATACCGACCCGAGGTTTAGTAGGATTAATAAATTAGGGGTCCGGGTAAAGTCTTATTAATAAATAATATTTACTATTAATAGGTTTAGTAACTCGATAAATAATAAATAATATAAATATTAAACGAATAGGCCTATTATATACCTTATAGTATACGTATTTATATACGTATTAATATACGCTATAGTATAGGCTATAGTATAGGCTATAATATACCCTATAATATACGTAATAATATACGCAGCTTGCGTATACTATTAAATAATATACGAATAATATACGAATAGTATATATAAAGGTATTTTAAATAGTATATAATATATACCCCCCGTAGTAGCCCCTAAAATATTAGACGAAAGCCCTCTATAATATACGTAATTATAGTATATACTAAGGTATATACTATAGTATACGAAATAATATAGTATTTATATATATATATTTTTTAAATATACCCGGGTGACGCCCCTATAAGAATTTTTATTAAAATTTATTATTCTAGGCCCGATAGGTCGCTGGCGTTAATAATCGTCGCTAAAGATCACTATTATTAATAACGACTATTATAGAACTTTATTTATTTTAACTTTATAATAAAACTAGTTATTATTAATATATTAATAATATATATAAATTATTAAAATTATTAATTCTACTAAAATTAATTTAAAGTTATTAATAGGATACTACCTAGACCCCCGATCTATTAAATTTATTAAAAGTTATTTACCCGGACCTTTAATTTATTAAATTTATTAATAAGATATTAATAACTTTATCCGTAAATTAGGGTTACTAGTAATATTTTATTAATAATTTTTCTTAGTAGAAGTTACTAGTAGGACGCTACTAGCCCTATCCGCGCGGTCGGTAACTAGGGTTTTAATAAGAGTTTTTAAGATTTACTAATATTAAATATATTATAAAAGACTTTTATTTAATATTTTAAAAACTACTACGAGGGGTATATATTATATATCATTTAAATATCTTTATATATATTATTCGTATATTATTTAATAATATATATAAATTACGTACGTTATTATATATATTATAGAGTATATTATAACTTATATTATAATTTATATTATAATATATATTATTACGTATATTATAAATTATATTATAAGATATATAATAAAACTATTTATCCAGTATTTAAATTACTAATAATTTAATTAAATTATTAAACTTATTAAATTTATTAATAATTAATATTATTTATTAAAAGTAATTTACTCGGAGTTTTAATTTATTATTTAAAACCTCGATTTATTAATTTTACTAAACCTCGAGTCGGTATTTAATATAAAGTTTTAATATAAATTCGTAAACGATTTTTTAATAAAATTATTAATATTTAAAATTTATTAATATTTACTTTTAAAATTTATTAATATAAATTAATATATAATTACTAAAACCCCCGTATATTCGAGACCGGTATATATAATATCGGTATATATTATAAAGATAATTAGAATCGAGGTTATATAAAAAGACGATATAATAATATATATATTATTATACTCTAATAAAGGCGCTCGATATATATTTAAAGTTAAAATTAAATTAATATATTAAAAATTATTTTAAGAGTTAGATTATATAACTTACTATTCAAAATATTAATAAATTTTATTTATTAATAATAACGATCTTTTAGATTTATTTTTAATATTAATAAATTTTAATACTCGAGTTTAATTAATTTAAACGAAATCCTCGCGGGGGTAATATTTATCGGCAAATCTTAAAAGTAAATATTAATATACTCTAAGCGCTATTAACCTTATTAGAAAGCCGTTTACGGGTTTATATTAAAACTCTATATTAAATACCGACCCGAGGTTTAATAGGATTAGTAAATTAGGGGTCCGGGTAGGGTCCTATTAATAAATAGTATTTATTATTAATAAGTTTAATAACTCCAGTTTATTATATATATATATTAATAACTTTCGTAATATAGGTTTATTATCCTTTATAAACTTTATTAATTATTTAAATTATTAATCGTTACGTCCTTAAATACTTTACGAGTATTTAATATTATTTAGATTTTATAACTCCTTTAGGCCTTTCCTAACCCTAAATTTATTTAATTCGGACGACTTTAATAATTTACCTATATACGTAGTATCGTCCGAGTCGGATAATTTTAGAGTATAAAAGAATTCTTATAACCCGGCGGATTCCTAGTAAATATATATACTCGCGTTTATATAAATAAGTAGTTTAGATCTCTTCTTTAAATACTATTATATAGTAGATATAGATCTATTTATTATTATTTATATTAATTATTTAGTCGTTACCTAGGATCCTCTCTATATATAGTACTAACGAATAAATATATTATTTACTCGTTTTTTAACTACCTTTATTTCATTTTCTTATACTTTACTTTATTATTTATAATTTAATTATTTTTATCTTATAATTATTCTTTATTTTATAACCCCGCGATAAAGTAGATCTAACCTAGGAGGGTATAAAGACTTTATAATTATTATACTTTAATCTCGAAATCGTCTTTATTATTATTAATATTAGTAATTTTCGTATTAAATATATTCTCTTCCTCTTCCCCCGATTAATATTCCTTAACGACCGGGCTACTAGGTATATCTTCGGCCTATATATTTAAAATTAGCCGGTAATATTTATAAATTATCTTCTTTATATATACCGAAGCTATATCGCCCGTTATTTATCTTTATTCTTAAGTTATACTATTATTCTTATTAATTAAATTAGTAGTATCCCCGTCGTATAGCGAGTTAATAGTATTATCGTCGAGTAGCGAGTTAATAATATTTTTTATTTATATTCTTATAATTATTTTTACGAAGTCTAGTTTATTTTTTAAATCCTTTAAGGATTCTTTAAATAAATTAATTACCGGCTATCGATAATTTTTACTATATATATTTTTATTATAAATATTTATTATACGATTATATAATATCTTCGTAACGACGCGTACCTTTATTTCTTTTTATTTATACTACACTCTCGTAATTTATTCGAATATAACTCGAAGATCTATTAATATAAATATTAATATTTATATTTTAGGAGGTTATTTTACCTTTAACTTTATTACCATCCTATCTTTTAATAATATAATATTTTATTTCGTATTCTTTAAACTTATAATAAAGCGCCGTTATTATAAGAATAATTATACTAGTAAGTAATAGGTTTTATATATTTTCGTAATACCGCCCGAGTTTAATACCGCTTACTTTATTATAAAAGAATATACGATATATCGTTACTACGATAAACGATATTAGGAAGCGACTTTTACACTAGACTTATAAATAATGAACTTTTATTCGGATATAAGAGGTAATAGTATTTATATTATTTTATAAATCCGGAAAAGTAAACCGTAGGTCGAATATATAATCCGAGGTATTATTTTTAATTTATTTTATTATTAAACCTAGGTATTCTATTATTATTTAAACCTAACTTCGTATCTTCTTTATTATTTAATTTCTAAAGTCGGTTCAACTATCTAGGAGCTATATTATTATTAGTTATTATTTAATATACAATAGGTAGTATATAAAAGTAGAGATTATAATTTTCCGTATTTTTTTAAGAGTAGAGATATCGCCCGAGTTATATAACCGGCCTAGAATCTACGGTTTTTATATATATTAAAATAAAGCTTTTTATTCCTTCTATATTCTAGTTATAAAGTTATTTACTCCTATATAATAGTATTTTAATTACGGTATTAAATTATTAATATTATTACTATTTATAATTTTTAAAAGAAATATAGGCGTAATAATATTTATAATATACTAATAAATCTTGAAGCTTTCGTATTTTATTTTATAACGGCGGCGTTTTTTACTCTAAAGGGTCGAAATTAAAACTTATATAATACTTTTATCGCTCTTATCTCTATATTTAATATCGGATATAATTATAAATATAGGATATAAAGGGGGCGGATATCTAGGCGTAATATATTTAGATTTTAAAATATAACGATTAAGAGAGGATAATAATATTTATTTTATTTTACCCTATTATTACCGCCTATACTACGGACGCGGTTCGTTATTTCTTTACTACTACTACTCGCCTTATATAATCTATAAAGATTAATTATTATCGGATTAATTATTTAAAAGAAATTTATTAATAATATATCTCCTTTCTTAAGGTTTAGCCCCTTCGTTAATTTTTATTTATATTCGGTTATAGGCCTAATCTCGGTAGGCGCTTTTTATTCGGATATTTATACCGGTTATTTTCTAGTTTAGAAAGAGTAACCCTTATTTAATAATATTTAACTACTTCGTTATTATATTACTAGGTATATTAATTATATTTAAATATAATACGTCTTTATTATATTATTTACCGAATTTAAAGAATACCTCTTTATATCGAAGCCCTTTTAAAGGGTTCTTTTTATAATCGGAATTTATTCTCCGTATATTAATATACCCGATATATATTCGATAAAGATCGACGATTTACGCCTTTCTTTTAAAGTTACGACTAGTTATTAAGGCCGTAAATATTTAATAATAATAACCGAGATTACTCCTATTAAATATAATATTAACTTTTATTTATAAAAGGGAGTTAATATAATTTATAATTATAGTATAATTTTTATTTCGAAAGTCTATTTATTTCGTTTCCTATATAAAAGTTATTAACCGTATATATTTCGTATAATTAAGAAGATATACCGTGACTTTAGTAATAATTATAAATAGGCGGTTCTTTTTAGGGCTAAAATTATCGGGAGACGAATATTTATTAATATTAATATTAATTATTATTTTAGAAAGGATTATTTCGTTATCTACGGATATATCGATAATATCCTCGAAATTATAGTTACTTTTCTTTATATATTTTCTTTATTTTCTTATATTACTTCCTTCGTTATTATTATTTTATATACCTTCGTTATAGTCTCCTTAAAGAGACTTAATATATTATTATATTAATAATCGTTTTATTTAATCGTATATTTAAATATATTTTTCATTTTTTCGTTTTCTTTATAATTTACCCCTTCGCCGTAGTAACTTTCGTAGTAACTTTCGATTTTTAATCTTTCGCTATTATTAAGATTTACCCGTTATTTATTTATTATATCGAATCGATTTTATTAAAAATCTATAGCGTAAAGCTATTATTTAATAATAATATATAAAAATTAATAAGGGGATTATTTAGAATCCGGGATAAAAAAAAAGCGAAAATTTTAAAAAAGGTAGTTTTTCTTTAGCGTATTATTATGATATTATTTTTATTATTTTTATTAACTTAATTTAAAGATCTTTAATCGAATCGAATAAAGATTTACCGAGTCGGCTAAGGTCTCGTCGGTATTAGACTCGAAATTTTATTTAAATCGAATTATTATATTTTTAACTCCTCCTACCTTTTTTTTATATTATAAAATAATTTACCTATAATATAATATCTTTAAATTATCCTCGTTTATATCTCTTTAATTATTAAAGTCCTCTTTTTTTTTTATTACCTCGACGAATATATATTAGGCCTACTAAAGGGATCGATTTAAATTATATTTTAAATATTATTTATTAAAGCGAATATCGACGATTATATTTAATAACGCACCCTTTGTATACGGTATAGTATATTAATAATATATATTATACCGCCGGTTTTTAAATTATATTAATAAGATATAAAGTTATATTATTAAACCCGGCGATTAAATTATATCTTTATATTATTCGATAATAATTAGAATTCTTATTTTATCTACGATTATTTATATAAAGAGAACCTTTACTAGCGAATATATTACGAATTAATAAAATACTACTTTATACGGCGCCGGGAGCGTTTTAATAATTTAGAGGAGAGGAATCCGGGCTAGAATAAATAGTATAAAATACTAACTAGATCCGATCCTCGTAATTTATTAATATAAATATAATAATAAATAAGGGTAGTATCGGGGTAGTCGTTATAATAAATCTAAAAACTAGAATATAATAATATTAGATATATATAAGAGTAGATAGTCTAAAGAAACCTTTCTTCGACTATATTTACTATTTCTCTTTTATTCTTTCTAATTTAAGATATAATTATATTATTAGAAAAATAAGCTAATATATATAAAAGCGTTTATAAAGGATTTATATTTAGTTAATAAAGTATTTAATATACTATACTTTTAATAAAGTATAATATAATATAAATAAGATAAAAGCTAAAGAGAATAAAATATTTATAATTTAATATTAACTAAATAATACGTTTCCCTTTCGGGTTTTACTCGGACTATTTTTTTATTTAATATAATATCCGAGTCGGATACTATATATATTATAAAACCTATAAATAAATTATATTCGTTATATTATAATACTTTCTACCGAGAGTTATTTACTAGCGAAGATAAAGTTATAAAGAATATAATTATTTATTCCTCTACCGACCTCTACGTCGTTAATAATTATAATATTATATATTATTTATACTTAAAAGAATTAATATCTAGTATACCCGGCTAGTAAACTATAAATAATTATTAAATATAATAGTTAAATATACGATAAAAGAACGTAGGTATTCTAGAAATAATTATTAGTAACGGGTATTAAATTATAGAAACTATATTATCTAAATTAATATCTAGACCGAATTTAGCCTTTACGTTAACCTAATATTATATATAGTATATATTCTTAGGGTAATTACTATATATTAATATTAAAGTACTTTATATATTAAATAAGCGTAGAAGTAAATACGATATAAAAGTCTTTAATTTATATTACTCCTTTTAATCTATTATTTTATTTAATTATCGATAGTCGTTATCGGCCTATAATATTATATTTATATTAAATATAAGGGGCGGAGCTATAAGTTTTATAAAGGAAATAAATATTAAACCTATAAATTATAAATTACTCGGTTTATAATTTAAGGTTTATTAGAGGAAGATGTTAATTTTAGGAAGGATAAATTTAATTTATAATTTCTAGTCTAAATAACTCTTATCGTCTAAAATAAAATAGTAATTATACGTTTTTTTATTCTTTTAAGATAAGCGTAACCCGCCCGTTATACTAGATATCGAAGGATTATATCTAATTTATATCGAGATTAATATTATAGAAAGTATAAGTTAAAGTTACCCTAGTCTTAAAAATACGTTTAATAAATAAAAGAAAGCGATTTTATTCTCTTCTATAAATAATTAGATATAATCCTCGTCCCGTTTAATTTAATATACGGATAAATTATATTATAAAGACTCGCCGCGGTAGTACTTCTCTAACCCCTATATAAATATTATTACGAGTTTTAATTAAAGTCGAAGGGGATATATAATTAAAATATTAACCTATACCCCTAAAGCTCTAGTATAGCGGCGAGGTAATAAATCGATTATTAAAAATAAAATCTCGAGTAAATTAAAACCGGTATTTATTTATAGATTATAGCTTTATATATACCTACGGTTTTATAATTTATAACTCGGCGCTAGTAAACTCGTCGAGATAATAAATATAAATATTATTCTTTAGGTATTTATTTTATTTTATATATTTCCCTCTAACTTAGAGGATATTATATAATCTTTATTATTATTATACCGAGAATTTATAGAGAGCTCGTTATTTATTATTATTAAACCGTAGATTCGGGTATATATTAAAAGGTTTAATATAATATTAATTATACGAAGTTTATAAACTTTATTAAAGTAGTTATTAATTATTAATATAAATAATAATCTACTAGCCTCTCTAGTAGTTAATATAATTTCGCGATACTTCTTTTATACTTCTTTATAGATTCGCGACTACTTTTAATAATATTCTTTTCATCGAGTATCCGTAATTAAATAACGGATTTATTTTATTTAATAATAAGGAAATTTAATAAACTCGATTATACCCTCGAAAATCTTAATAAAAGATATTCGTTCGATTTCGATAGAATTAAGATTTATTTTATTTTATTTATAACCGCCTTTTTTATATCCTTATCTAGGTATATATAAACGAGTAAATTCGTTATTCTTTAACTAATATCTTTAATTTTAAAAAGTATTATATATTTAATAAACGGATTTTAATATTATTATAATTATTTAATTAACCCGATTATAGTTTATATTCCTTTAAGGTATAAATTTATAAAATTATAAAAAAGCCCTATATAAAAAGTAAACCCTAATAGTATATTAATTTATATTTTTAATATAATTCGGATTTCTTGAAATTACTCTTCGGTAATATCTTTAGAACCTACTCTTCGATCTTTTATTTAATTTTTTAGATAAATTCGGCGGCCTTACTCTCCCTAGTTTTAATTTTATAAAACTCGTTCATAAAGATATATCTTATACGGAAGTTATATTTAAGGTTAGTACCCTCGTTATATAACTTTTTTAATTTATATCTTATATAAATAAAAATTATAAATAATTATCGTATTCTCCTCGCCGAGCTTTATACTTTATTAGGGCTATAATATAATAACTTTATATTTATATAAATAAATCGCTTATTAATAATATAATAATATATTTTATTAGAATAAATATAAAAGTATTTAAATCTTAGAGTTTTAATATTCGTATTAATTTATTTAATTTATTATTTTAATTAGTTATTTATAATCTTTACCTAAATAATAATAAGGGTAATATTTATTTTAGGAAAGAGAAAAGCGTCTTTATCTTTATATATATTAAAGTAATCGAAAATTAATAAATCCGTAGAAGGACGGATCTCTTAATTTATTTATAATTTTATTTTATACGGAGGGTATTTATTATAATAAAGGGAGTCTTTAAAATCCTTAAGAGTCTTAAACCCTTTAATAAAGAAAGAATTATATTTATATATTATATTTTAATATTCGAGAATACGGGAGTTAAAAATCATAAATATTTAAATCGACTCGGACGTTAATATTATCCGAATTAATAATAATATTAGAAAAGACCTAAAGTTAAATACGAATCTTATTAAAATTTATATTATTATTATTAATAACCCCTCCGTAATAAGAAGCCCACCGCCTTCTTTAAAAATATTATATAATTAATAAATATTTAATTTAAGGGCTAGTATCTTATTATCTATCCTTTTTTACGACTTTAATAATTATATAATATATATATTTATCTATAAATTTATTATCGCTTTTTAGTTAGAATAGTTTATTTATAAATATTTATATTATATTCTTTTATTAAGGTCGGTCCTCTTTATTAATTATAATAAAACTACGGAGTAGATAAATTATAATCGAATCGAAAAATAAAGAGTAAAGAATTTACGACGTTTCCCGTTTATCTTTATTTATAAATATTATATCTATATTTACGACCCTCGCCGTAACTACTTTCCTTATATTAATATTATATAAAAACGGGTCCCTAGTCTAATATAATTTATTAATAATTAAGTTTTATATAATTTTTTCTTCTCTTTATTATTTAATTTATAACTTAAAAGATATCTCGATAAAAGTTTAAGATCGTTTAATTAAAGAAAATAAAAACGGATCTAGTAAATAATATTCTTAAATAGTAAGAGGTAGTATAAAAGGCTTTTTTAAATTTTCGATAAAAAGATATAAACGCTCTTAATTTAAACGTTTTCTTTTCGCGCGAGAAGAGTATAGATTTTTATAATATAATAGTCGATCGTCGTCCCGGTATCTTCTACTAATATTAGTAATTCTATTAATTAATATCTTAACCGTTAAATAAAGTAATTTAATTAACGGAGAGGCCTATATACGATATAAAGAGGGTATTAAAGACTACCGCGTTAATATATATTAATTAATATATCCTATAGGCCCTCGTTATATTCGATATTTATATATTCGTTATAAATAGAATATTAGAGCTTACTATAGTATAGAATATTATATTTATCCTAAAAGTGCTTCGATATTAAAACGTAGATTATTTTATTATAATTAAGCCGGAATTATACTATTTTATTATTATTCTTAATATTATCTTTCGCGGTAACGTTAAGCCGAATTTATTTAATTTAATTATCGCGGCTATACGAGATTTTAAAGAGAATCGATTTAGGATCTATAAATATTCGAGGGGGCGAGGGGCGACTTCTTATATAAAATTTATTTTTTAAATAATTATCTTCGGTTCTTTAGATTTTAGAATATAAGGATTTAAATAATTCTTTAAATTCTTATTTAAGGCCTTAATAAATCGTAAATTTAATCGCTATTTTATTAAATAAATATATAAATTATTATATTATTTTATTTCTAAATACGGGAATACGATTAAGTAAATTAAAATTAATAATAATATTATTAATAATTCAACGAAAAGTAAGGTTAATTTTAATATTATATAGATTTCTACCCTAGATATATACCTTTTATATTCTTTTTCTCTAGTTTTACTCTAACTACCGGGAAAAGATTCGGTATATAATATAAACCGAGCTCGACGTTTCTAAAATTCTATTAAAGACTATTTATACCGATTCTAATATAAAAATAAAAATCCGCTAGTATTATAATAGGTAGTTTATTTATAGTAGAGAGCGAGGTTAAAAAAGATATAATTAATTAAAATTAAATTAAAGAGGGTTAGGAAATAAAGAGTATAAAATATAATTAATAAACTATAAAAGTATAGGTTAATTTAAATACTTAAAATAAATATCGATAGTTTTATAGATTAAGATTCGTTATAATTCGGGCTAGAGTATCGGCCGAAGTATAATCGAATAAAACTAGATATACTATTTAATTTATAACCGTCGAATACGGCGGTAGTATAATTAATACTTTATTATTTATAGAAAAAACCCCCTTTTAATCTTTCTAAAATAATAACGAGCGCGGATTATAATTTATATTTACTATATAATAACTAGTTAAACCGAGCTAGATATATAGCTAGAGTACAATTTACTAATAAAGATAATAACGCGATTAACGGTTTAATTTAGAAGGGTAAATAGGGAGCCGTAGCCAACTAGTATATACTAAATAGAATAAATATTAACTTTAAATATATAATATACCTAACATTTAATATTTTATATAAATACGCCGATTTATTATATTAGAATTAACCTACGCGGGTTTAATATTTAAAGTAAAGTATTATATACTTTATATACGCGTTTTAATAATAAATAAAATAGGATTTTCGCCTTTTTTATATATTTATAATATAGCCGCTTTAAATTTATAAATATAATTAACTTCGATATTATTATCGCCGATACGATATATAATCTTATTAATAGAGTTATTATAGATTTTATCTTCGCGGAGGACTTTTTTAAATATCCTAAATTCGATTTTATTTAATATAATATTTATTAGAGGCTTCTTCTCCTTTAGGAGTTTAGACGCGAAGAAAAACGTATTAATTATTATTTAGGTTAACTATATATAAAAGCCCGTTTCATTAAAAATAAAAAAACGCGTTATATAAAAAGAGTTATCGGTAGAGAGAGATAATATAATATACCGTCTACGGTTACGATAGTAATTATATATATTATTAATCTTTTTAATTATCCTTAATTTATAACTCTCGAGCTAGAGTTAAAGTATTTTAGATATAAAAACGGAGGGAAAGATTTTATTTAATTATTTTAATATTTTATTAAATTTAGCCTAGTTCTTAAGGCTCCTTAAAGACGTATTTATAATATACCTTTATTCTATCTCTTTCTTTAATACTATCCGTATTTCCTTATAGTACGATTATTTAATTATAAGGCTACGCGAAATAATCGAGATTATTTAATTCCTAGGGTTAATATTTAGTAATATAGAATTTAATAAAAAGTAGAGAGGGTAGAGAGGAGGTAGTAATAATAAAGTCGTAAAGATCTTTTATAATATAAATAAAAATATAGGCTATTAAGTATTAATAGGGATATTAATAATAATAAAAAGGATACTATAAATAAAGACGTCGATATTAATATATAGGAAATAATAATAATATCTAGGTAGATACTATTTTAAATACTCTACTAAACTTATTAAATAATATTAATATAAATATAGTTAGCGAATATCGAGTCGGACGTTAAATTATATTCGACTCGGATAACTAAATAATAACTAATATATTATCGACTCGTCCGACTCGGATAGGTATCTTTAGTTTATAGAAAGTACGAAAAGATACTAGTAAATATTTATTATATCTACTAACTATTTAGTAAAGACTATTAATAAAAACTCTTTACCGACGATAAATATAAACATAGTATTATTTTATATCTTATCGATTTGGACCTCGTCGTTAAAAGAGTACTAGGATATTAATTATAATAGAACGGTCTATTATTTAGTATACTAGGGTAGTATATAATATAAATACTCTATCTAGAGGTTTAGTATTATATTAAATAATAAAGGTATTATAAGGATAATATCTCTACCGGATATTAATTAATATAGGCTAAAGTATTTAATTAAGGTAATATAAATAAAACGATAATATTATTAATTATATCGTTTATTTTAATTTAAACCTAGGTAAAGCTCGTTAAATTTATAATTATAAAAGAGTGATAAAGAACCTTTATTTATAGTTGAGAGAAGAGTTATATAAAGTATTTAACTCGTCGATAATAAGAAAAAGCCCCCGTAGTAACGCCTCTTTATCCGATTATTAATATTAGTCGGATTTTCTTATTACTTTTCCTATTATTAAATAAACTTATCTCCTCGTTTTATTATCCCTTATTTATTTATCTAATATTATTTAGTTTAAATAATTCTTATTATCTAAAATAAAGTAGTAGTTATATATTTTTTTATTCTTTCAAAATAAGCGCGTAATCCGCCCGTTATATTAAATATCGAAGAATTATATTTAATCCGTATCGAGATTAATATTACGGAAGGTATAAATTAAAGTTACTTTAATCCCGAGGATATATTTAATAAATAAAAGAAAACGAATCTTATCCTCTTTTATAAATAACTAGATATATTCTTTATTTTATTTAATTTAATCTACGGATAAATTATATTATAAAGACTCGCCGGGGTAGTACTTCTCTAACTATTATATAAATATTAATACGAATTTTATACTAGATATTATTCGATAGGTTTAAATTTATATATAATATAACGTAAATAACGACGGGTAAATTAATAAAGATAACTAACCTCTTTAACTTACTATAAATATCCTAGTCGAGTAAACTAATTAGTTTTTTTAATATTAATAACTTAAATATATCTTTAATAAGGTAATCGAGATAATAAATATAAATATTATTTTATAAATATTTATTCTAGTCCTTTTATTTCCCCTTTAACTCTAGGAACTCTATACGGGGTTTATTATTATTATATTTAGAATCTATAAAGAACTCCCTATCCGTTAATATTAAGTTTTTAATTCGAGTAAATATTAGAAGGTTTAGTATTACTTTTACGGCGCGAAGTTTATAGGTCTTTCTAAAGTAATTATTAATAATCGTTATAAATATTTCTTTACCCGCCGCTCTAATAGTTATTATAAATCTTTAATATTTTTTTTATATCTCTTTATTAATTCGTAACTCCTCTTTATAAAATTCTTCTCGTTAAATATCCGTAATAAAATAATTATTTCATTTTATTTTATAGGGGGGAAGTTTAATAAACTCGGCCGTACCCTCGAAATTCTTAATAAAAGGTATTTATTTAATTTCGATAAAATTAAGAATTATTTTTATTTTATTTATAACCGCCTTTTTTATATCTTTATCTAAATATATATAAACGAGTAGGTTCGTTATTCTTTAACCGATTTCCTCGATTTCATAAAATATTATATACTCGGTAGACGAATTTTAAAGCTACTACGGTTATTTAATTAACCCGATTATAATCGCGTAGTCCTTTAAGATATAAGTTTAGAAAGTTATTAAGAAACCTTATATAAAAGGTAAACTTTATTAATATTTATATTTATATATTTTATCTAGTTCGGTTTATTTAAAATTATTTTTAAGGAATTTCTTTCGAACCCGCTTTTTAATATTTTATTTAATCTTTCGAATAAATCTAGTAACGGTACCCGTCTTAATCTTTACTTTATGAAATTCGTTTATAAAGATTTATCTTATACGGAAATTATATTTAAGGTTAATATCTAGTTAATTTAAAATCTTCTTAACTTATATATTATATAAAGCGGGGTTATATATAAATAGGATTCTTTCTTAACTAAACTTTATAGTTCCGTTTAATTTATAATATAATAACTTAACGTTTTCGGGGGTAAATTACTAAATATTAATATTAAAATACTTTTTTTTAGTTTAGGTGTAGAAGTACTAGAGTTTTAGACCCTTATCGTCTATATTAATTCATTTAGTTTATTCCTTTAATTAATTCTTTACTACTTTCGTTAGGATAACGACTAAGGTAATACTTTATATAAGATAAATAATAATATCCTTATATTTATATATATAAAGGTAACGGATATCTAATAGACTCGTAAAAAAATTAATATCGCCGTCGGTTTATAATTATAACTTATATAGAGGGAGATATTTACTATAATAAACGGATTCTTTAAATTCTTCGAGATCCCGAAATTTCTTTTAAATACTAAAGTAATAATAATATAGATTAAATTAATATTCGGTAATAAAACTAAAGAAAATATTAAATATCTAGGTCGAATCGGATATTAATATAATTTAATTCGATAATATTATTAAAAGAGACCTAGAGTTAAGAACGAACTTTATTAAATCCTAAATTATTACTATTAATAGCCTCTCTATAATAACTAACCCGCCGCCTTCTTTAAATAATATCGTAGAATTAATAAATATATAATTTAAAAGATATTATCTTATTATTTATTATTTTCTACGACTTTAACCCTTATATAATATATATATTATAAATAAACTTATCACCGGGTTTTAACTAGAATAATTATTTTATAAATATTTATATTTTATTATCCTATTAAAGTCGGTTCTTTTTATTAATTATAATAAGGCTACGGAGTAAATAAATTATAAATAAATCGAAAAATAAAGAGTAAAGAACTTATAGAGTTTCCCGCTCGTTTATATTTATAGATACTATATTTACTTTAACGACCCTCGCCGAGGTTATTTTCTTTATATTAATATTATATAAGAACGGGTCCCTTATTTAATATAATTAATTAATAATTAAATCTTTTAGCGCCTCTTCTTCCTCCTTATTATTATTAGATAATATATTAATAAAGGTTATAATTCGCTTAATAAAAAAAAACGGGGGCGGATTCGTTTAACGGGGTTATTAAATAGTAGGAGGTAATATAAAAAACTTTTTTAAATATTTAATAAAGGCGGAAACCCTTTTTAATTAAATCTTTTCTCTTTACGGGAGAGGACTATAATATTCTTAAATATATTAACCGATTATAAACTCGGTATCTTTTATTAATACTAGTATTTTTATTAACTAGTATCTCGATTATTATATAGGATAACTTAATTAACGGAGAGGCCTACGTATAATATAAAGAGGTTATTTAAGATTTCCGCTTTATTACGTACTAGCTAGTATATCCTATAGATCCTCGTTATAATTAATATCTATATATTCGCTAGGAGTAGAATACTAGAGTTTATTTTAATATAGATTATTTTATTTATCCGAAAAGCGCTTTATTACTAAAATATCGATTAATTTAATATAGTTAACCCGGAATTATATTAATTTATTATTATTCTCTATATTATCTTTTAAGATAATACTAAATCGAATAAATCGGATTTAATTATTACGTTTATATAAAAACTTTAAAGAGAATCGTTATAGGATCTTTAAATATTCGAGGGGGCGAGGTATAATTTCTTATATAAAACTTACCTTCGGAGTAATCGTCTTCGGTCCTCTTAATTTTAGAATATAAGGATTTATATAACTCCTCGGATTCTTATTTAAATTAACGGTTTATAGTTTTAATAATATTTTTATTAATTAAATATAAAAACTACCGTATCCCCTTATTTAAAAATAAGGGAGAATAATTAAATAAATTAAAATTAAGAATAATAATATCGATAATTTAACGACGAGTAACTTTAATATTATTATTACGGAAAGTTCTACCTAATATTCTTATATCTCGTATTCTCCTCTCTAACTCTATTCTAATTACGGCGAAGAATTTCGGTATATATTATAAACCGAGCTCGATATTCTTAATATTTTATCGGAGATTATTTAAACCGATATTAATATAGAAGTTAAAAATCGATAATATTATAATAAATAATTTATTTATATTAAAAAGCGAGGTAGAAATAAATATTATTAATAAAAATTAAAATAAAGAGAGTAAAGTATAGTTAATAAATAAGAATAATAAGATATAATTAATAAATAAAGGGGGCGAAAGGATAAATAAAGAGTATAAATCGACTTTCGATAAATAAAGTAAATAAATACGTTATTTATTTTATAACTAGTAGCGCTAAAATAATAATATTAAACTCGTCGAAACTTAATATTAATATTTATAAAATCCTATTTATTATAATATTAGAATATAATAAAGTAGAAGATCCTAGGTGTAAATAAAAATAAAGAGGATAAGAAATAATAAAATAATAATAACTAGAAACGGATATTAAAATAATATTAAATTCGCGTATTAAATACGAATTAATAGTATATATAACTAAATACTTATTAAAGCGAAATTATATTCGATCGGGTAATTAATAAAGTTATTATTATATTTAGATTATTATAGGATTACTATTAAAAGTTAATATTTTTATTTCTATAAATTCTTAAATCTTAAAAATAACCGGATAATAAAAAACGTCCGAGTTAATTAAGATTATACTTAATATATTATAAAGGGAGGTATAGCGGGAGAAATAAATAAGGTAAATAATATAAAAAACCACTTATTTCTAACTAAATACTATATTATCGGAATACTTATATAGGTCCATACTTTAATACTATTAATAATTTATAACTATTATTAAATATAGTAGTAAACTTAGGCTATAATTATTTCTTAATTAATATCGTACTATATTCTAAATTAAAAACGGTAGAGTTTACCTATAATTAAGAATATTATAATTATTAAATATAATCGTTAGGAGTACGATAAATTAATATATTATATCGTTATTAAACGGAGGAATCTTTATACTAGTAAATAATCGTCCCGTTTTAATAATAAATATATTTTATAAAAGATCCGATAAAGGGGTAAAGAGATAATATAAAGGCCTTTATAAACTTAATATTAAAAAATAACTCTCGTATATTTATTAATTAATATATATAGACTTTTTTAAAGATCTCCTTCCCTAACTTTAGTATTTAATATATAAATTTAATCTAGCCTCTTTCTCGTTTAAATAAATAGAATAATATATATAATTTCTTTCTATACTCTTTTATACTCTAAATTAAATAATATTCTTATAATATTAATATTTTATTAGTACGGCTATACTAGTTAATTATTATACCTAGTATTAAGGATTTATCTCTAAGACTTTATAAGGTTTCTTTAATATTCTAAAAACTAAATCCTACCTTCGAAATCTAATATACCTAATATATAAATAACCTAATATACTACGTAATTCGTATATATCTCGGATAATTAATAAGTAGTACTAGAATTACCTAGATCCTAATTATATAAGGATTTTAAATTAATCGATATCTTACTTTATTAATAAATTTACTAGGAAAAGAGAATTTAGGTTATATTATTATTAGGACGAATAAATCGATAATATCGATACTATAAAAAGTAGTATCTTAATAGTAACGGTCTTTCTAGGTATTTATTATAATATAAAGACCGATTTAATAACCTTAATTAAATATATAGGAAATAAACGCGTTTTTATAAAGATTCTATAGAGCCCTTAACTTATATAAACGAAAAAAATAAACCCGATATTAATAATAAAAGTCGCTTTTAAGTTAAAGGTATAAATATTTCTTAAAAAAAAAATATATTAAATAATTATATAAATAATAATATTCTAAAATAAGTATTCTAAAACGCGGAGGACTATAAGATATATTATTCTTAAAACGTATTAATTTAAATAACGGAATAAACGACCTTTATAACGGCTTCGGGCGGTACTAGTATAATATTATTTTTAATAATTATATTGGTAGAATAATATTTACCGGAGCGAGGTACGGGGAGGTTAATAATAAAAAAAAAAATATTAAATTTAAAATCTCTATCCGAGTAATTATCTAAATCGGGTATAAATTATAATCCCTTCGGATTAGAAATAGACTACGTAATAACCGAGTAAATATATATCGCGCGACTCTCTAACTGTTCTATAAATAAGTTTTTTAAAAATTATTAATTAAAATCTTTCTACGGATACTATAGTTTCGATAGCGCTCTACTATTAAAAACCAAATTATCTAATATAAAATATAATAATACTAATAAGAACTAGGTCCGGTAAACTTTCTAAATTTATATAAATAAATCTAGTAACGAGCCTAGAATATATTTTATCCTTTATTTCGATATAATATCTATTATAAAAGTATTATTAAGATATATACTATTTAATTCGAGCCTTAGCTATATACCGATATATTAGCGAAATCTTAATATAGATTTTATTATTAATAAAATATATATAGCCGGTTAATAGTAAAAAATATAGGATAAACTACCTAACGACTCGACCGTCGTATTAATAATAATAAGATTAGATAAAACTTATTTATCTCGAATCTATAAAGACTAGTAGGCCTAGCCGGTTTATATTATTATTAATAACCTCGAACGGAGTATATAACGAGTAGGGACTCGGTTAGGGATAATATTATTTAATTTAATATTAATAATCTATAATAAAGTGAAAGCCGAAGTATATTATTATATTTTAAAACTTATAATAGATAGTAAATTAATCGTAATTATAATTAATATTTATTTATATTAACCGCGTAATTTTAAAATACTTAAAGAGTACGCTCGGAAGGGGATTTATATTATATATATAAATAAACTAATCCGATAATATTATCCGATTTTAACTTCTATATTTAGTAATTATAAAGAATAAATTTTAATTACCTTTATTAAGAGTAGTAAATATTATCTAGTATATTTAATATTATTAAATAAACGCGAGCGATTATACCCTAAAATCTTATATCCTTTAAGGATACCAAAGTAATATATAAAATAATTATATATTTAAAGGACCTATAATAAGAATATACCTAAATAATTATTAGATATAATAATATATAACCGCCGTAACTTCGCGGAGGGTTATTTCGCGGTTAATATCTTCGGGATCTAAATCTTTAATATATTATATATTTTAATAATAAAGGGGTTAATAAAACTATTTTTTAAATTAATAAATTTAATATATTAAAGAGGGTAGAATAAAAGAAGAGATAAAAACTCTATTTAATAATCGATTTCGAGTCGTACCTAAATATATTAATCTAAGGCGTTTCTTAAACTTTAATAAAATTAATTAATAAACGGGGGAGGAAAGTAAATAATTTTTATAAATAATTATACCCGTATTTACCCCTCTATTATTAGAAAAGATACCGGAAATACTATATATAGGACGAGTAATTATTAACTTTATTATATTTATAAAATATTATTCGTATACGAAGAAATATTTAAATATATAAATATAATATTAAATAGGATTAATCTCTTAAAAGAAGTTTTTAAGAAATATAAATTAATTAATAAAAGAACGGGCGAGCTATATTTTAATTTCCCTAAATTCTATATCTTTATTTATATAGTATTAATAATTAAATAGTACGATCTACCGGACTCTTATAGTATTTAAATAATAAAAAGGATATATCTAATATTACTAAAAAACTACTATAAATAAATAAATAAATACGACGATTATTAAAAGTAAATAATAGAGTATAATACTCGTTATATTAAAATTACTACTATAAAGGATAAATTAAAGTATCGGGAGATAAAGTTTATATTACTTAACTAAAAAAGAAAATAAGAAAAAGAGAAGGTTACGAAGGCCGAGGTTCTTTTATACCTCGATAAATTAAATTAATAAATAGACGTAGACGAGGATATTACTTTATAATAAATCTATAAATATAATACTCGGTATTAATATATAATATTAAATATAACGAAGATATTTAACCTAAAGAGTTTTCTCGAAGGTTTAGTTATATTTATTAAAGCGAATTAAATAAAGGTATCTATATAAAACCTAACGATACCGAATATCGAAATTAATAAACGGGAGGTAAATTATAACTAGGTTAATAATTATTTAATTTATATCTATAAAAACCTAATATACTAGAAGATATTAAAAGAGGACTCTTTTAATCCGAGTTACTTTTATAAAAATATAATAATCTATAAACTAAACGTAAAACTATACTATTATAATTAGCGTAGGGATAATATATAGGTATATGAATAAAAATCGGTCGAAAAGAGCCTTATTATTATATAAAAAGGAAGGTTAATAAACGAGGTATAAATTATTATAAAAATAAAAGATTTAGACTAAAGGGACTAAAAATAATAATTTACTCGTTTATAAAATATCTTTATAAAAGTTTTTAATTATCGATATTTAAAGTAGGTCTAAAAGTTTTATAAAATAATAGAAATAAAAAGAGTATATTTATTATATACTTTTAACTTTAGAATATTAAATAATCGGCGGTTCTACGGACTACCAAATATCGAGCGAAGTATTTATCTTATATTTATAACGATTAAGGGAAGGGACTTTTTTTATATTAATTTATTTATTAATTAAAATTAATATAATATTATTTATAATTTTAAATTCTTTACGAAGAGTTAAAGAGTAGCCGAGGAAATCTACGCCTAAATTATAAATAAAGAGCGTATATATAAATTAAATATAAAGCGACGAAAGAGTTATAAATATTAATATTATAAGGAAAAAGGATTTCTACTAGTCGCCGTAATAAAAAATATATAAAAATAAAGGTTTAATAAAATAATTTAAAGAACGAAATTTAAATTAAATTATATTACTATCCGATTTAAATACTAAATCGTTTATATTATTATTTAATTTAGATATTAAATCGCTTATATTATTATTTAACTCGGATAATAAATCGCCCGAATCGGGTTTAGGGATAAAGTCGAAGAAACGAATTAAGGGTATTATTATTTTATTATAATCGAAGATATTAAATCCTAAATAACTAGGGTAATAATATAAATACGGGTATTACCTCCTAAATTAATAGTATATTAAGACCGGGTATTTTAAGGATTATAGATACGAGTTTTATAAAAAAAAGAAAGTATAAAAAGTTTATATTCGGGAATACTATAAATAAGAGCGGGATCGTTATACGGATTAATATAATTAACTCGTTATCGAGGAAGGATAATACGTAGAGAGATAAGAATAATAACGAATAATAAAGTATAAATACGAATATATAAAATAAGAATAGTATTATATAGAGGATTAAAAGGGAGGAGTTTATTATAATAATTAAACCTAAAGAGTTAAAGAGTAAAAGAGATATTATAAAATAAATATACCGTTTAAAGCGTAAGAAATAATACTAATAATTATTTATAATTTTAATTACGATTTAATTATATTCGTTTATATCGGTCTAGAAGTTAAGAGTTTCGGTATATATAAAGAATTATTATTTAAAGTCTTAATATTCTATAAAGGTATTTTTTTTAGTAAATATAAACCCGAAATAAAGACTAAACCCGAAAACGTTATCGAAATTATATTATATAATAATAACTCGAAGGTAATTACTCTTTTTAATAAAGATTTATTAATCTTTAAATGGTTTAATAATTAAGGGTAAATATTTTTATTATATTTCCCCCTCCCGTTAAAGTACTCCGATAAGAAAATCTTCCTTTAAATAAAGTTTTAAACGGATAAATAATAAAGAAGAGGGATAATTATATAAATAAAAGATTATTTATTTATTTTTTATCTTTTTAACTTTACTCTTTTATATTATTATATTATTTTTTACTCGATTAATTACGATATAATTAAAATTTATATATTATTATATACCTTTATTAAAGTTATAATAAATATTATCTAATAAATTAGGCTAGTTTCTAACCCCCCTCCTATATTTTTAATTAGTTATAATTATTATAATTTCGTTAACCTTAAACTAGAAGTTATTTTTAAGAAGTATATTTACGCCGAATAAAACGAATCAAAAATCGAAGAAATTCGAATACTTTAAACCTAACTTCGTTATTTAATAATGTATACGGCGTTATTATTTATTTATAATAGGGTTAAACTCTAAATCGCCGAATTCTATTATATTTTTATTAATATCTTACTACGTACCGTCTATATTATACTCTTCGACGTAATTATTTATAATATTTATACCGTTAGAGGTTAATACTAGTAAATTAATAATTTCCTAGATATCTAATATTAATACGTTTATAATATCTTCTAATAGGTAGAAAATAAATAGGTCCTTTTAATCTTCGTTATTTATAAAATTAAAAATAGGAAGAAAGATTATATCGAAGAGGTCGCCCCTTTTAAAAACTATTATAATCGAGGCGCCCTAAAATTCGGGTAATTTATTTACTCTATAGTAGTAATAAATTTTATATTATTAAATATATATTATTTCTACCCCGAATATCCTTTTATCGATCTTTATTTTATTTCTTTTAATATTTTTATTTATTTATATTTATTATATTAAAGGCTTTAATTTATATATATTTATACTTTTTTAAATATTTAAATTATTTATTATTTTTTTACCTAAATATAACGATCTTTTTATAATAATTATTATTTTTAAAATATCTCTTAAAGTCTAGAACTTTACCTTTAAATTAAATATTCTTCGATATTTATAACCCCCCTAAAGGTAAATAACCTTAAATCAAAATATTAATAATAATTATATATTCTCTTTATTATTAATAATAGTATTAATAATCTCTTTTTTAATTTTTTATATCTCGATAAATTTAACGTCGACGGGCTTATTTAATTATAAATCGTATAATATATATCTCCTTTATTTATTTAATACGAAAGATATAATAGAAGGTTAAGGCTATTAATAAAAGTCTAAAATCTAGTATTAAGAGAGTATTAATATATATAATTAAATTATTATCGGAATATTATAACTTTTAAGAGCCTTAAATAAAAATAATTTTAAAAGAATATAATAACGTTAGGAGCTAGTAAAGAACCTTATATAACCGAGCGACGAGTATTAAAAAAGAATATAATTACTTAAATAAGAAATAATTTATATATCTTTTATCTTTCTCCCTTTATTTATTTACGTTATAATACTACTCGTTATATTTAATTATAATATAACTAGATTATTTATACTATTACTTATATTTATAATATAATAATATCCTCGTTATCTAATAACGAATATAAAGCGCCTCGGAGATCTATTTAAATTATTTACTCCGTAGTAATAACGAGTCTTATTTTATTAAATATATAATACTTTAATACTAAATATCCTTTTATCGATTTTTATTTTATTTATTTTAATTTATTTATTTCCTTAGATTCGTTTTTTTTAAAACCTTTACTTTTTTATTTCTTTATAAATTATATATTATACTAGTTATTATCTTATATCTTTTAATAGTTATTAAATTATATTTATCCGTATATATCTTCGAATAAAAGAAATTAATTTATAGTTTTAGGTTTAATTAAACTCCCTAAATTTAAATAAAATAAAAATAATTATTTTATATTTATAATAATTAAAGGCCTTAAAGGCCGGCTCGTATCTTTAAAAATAAACTAAAGATTCTAATAAAAACCTATTTAATTAATCTTATATAAAATCTTATAAAAGAATATATTTAAATAAAGGATTTTATTAACCTTCTTATTTTTATATTAATTAATAATTTTATTAATTCGAGCGCCTTTAATTTAATAAAGAAGGTTAAAGTAAAAAGAAGAATAATTAATAATTTAATAAAGCCCGATTGAATATAAAAGGGCGAGTCTCTTTAGTAATAAATTTAAATATTTAATAACGAACGTTAAATTTATAACTTCGGGTATTATTCTATTAAAAATAATCCGGATACCCGAGTTAATTATATTATAATAAGGAGAAAGGAAGATACCTTTTTTAACTCGAACGAATCTTATATTACTACGCTCGGTATTTATAATAAACACTTTAATATTCTTATATTATAATCGGCGCTCTTTAAATACTTAATTATTTATATTCGGAAAAGATAAACGAGCCCCGTTTATTATTATTTAAAGATATTTATTAATATTTATCTAGTCTCCTATATATTATTAACGAGGTTTAATAAAAAGCGGATAATATTAATATTAAATTAAAGAAATTATTAGAGCCGTTAAATAAAAACCTTTTAATAATTATTATATAAGAAATAATAAAATTTAAATAATAAATTAAAAAGTATATTAAAGGGGGCGCTTAAGCTAATTCCTTTCAAAAAGAAATAAAATAAATAGGTTTTTTAATTTCGTAAGATTTTAACCGACTCGCGATTAATTTTTAAATTATTAAATCCGTTAACGCCTAATTAATTTTATAGTATATTAATTAATAAATTTATAATTATACCTAGTCTCTTAGGCTAGAAGAATATTATTATCTTTAAATTTAATTCCGAATTTAATATTAATATTAATAATAAATTAAGCCCTATATTATCTAGGAGGAAGAGATTATACGGATTAATATAACCTATATTAAATAAGTTTTTAAGAATCGTTTTTTATTTAAAAAGTTATATTATATTCTCTAGATACTTTAATTTTAACGAGGTATATAATATTATTTAAAATATATATATTAAACTTCTAAGGCGAATTTATTTTAATATAATAAAAAGAATTAAATCTTTTAATAAATATAAAAAGTTTTTAGAAATTATTAAAGCCTAGATCAAATATAAAAAGAAAAATCCGTCGATTAATTTAGAATATACCTATATCTAGACTTTATTATTTAAATTTATTTAATACTAGAAGACCTTAAAAGTCCTATATATATAAAAAATAATTAAATATTAAATTAGGATCCTTATTAAAGCGACTCTAAAGAATAAAATTATAAAGGTATATATTTAAAATAAAGATAATATTATAAAGAGGGTTAAGATTAAATTTAAAATAATATTATAAAGAAAATTAAAACCGAGGAGGGTAAAATTACTATCGAGTTTAAAATAATATTATAAAGAAAATTAAGACCGAGGAGGGTAAGATTATTATTAAATCTAAAATAATATCATAAAGAGGATTAAAAGAGAAGAGGATAAATTTATTATTAAACCTAAAATAATATTATAAAAAGAATTAAAAAAAAGGAGGGTAGATTTACTACCGAGCCTAAAAATCTAAAATATAAAAAAGAAGTCGTAAAGTAAATATTTTATTATACCGTTAAAATTAAAACACTAGGTAAAGGCGAAGTTAATAATAAAATTATATTCTCTTTTAAAAAAAAAGATATTATTTATAAACCTAAAGATATTCTAGTTACTAGAATTATATCTATTAATACCGTTATTTCTTTCTCTCCGATAATAATCTTAGAGTTATACTTGTTCTATTTAATAAATATAAAAGCCTAAAGATATTCTAGCCACTAAAGTTATATTTATTAATATTATTATTTTTTTCTCTCCGATAATAACCTTAAAGTTATACCCGTTTTATTTAATAAATATAAAAACCTAAAGATATTCTAGCTACCGAAATTATATTTATTAATATTATTATTTCTTTCTCTCTAACGATAGCCTTAAAGTCGTACTCGTTTTATTTAATAAATATAAAAACCCAAAGATATTCTAACTACCGAAGTTATATCTATTAATACTATTATTTCTTTCTCTCCGATAATAACCTTAAAGCTATACCCGTTCTATTTAATTAATATAATAATATTAATAGTTTCTTTAATTAGGCTCTAAGGGCTTAGAGATTTTTAAATAACTCGGATAATATTAATAACCTAATAAATATCCCGGTTATAATAAATAATATTTAATAACCGATTACTATAACGTAGAGACTAGTAGATATATTCGGTTATATATTAAACGAAATTATAGAGGCGAAGGGTAGTAAAATTAATAATTTAATAAAATTCGAAAATCCGGTTCTAAATAAAGCGAATATCATTTTAATTTAACCGCGTAAAGTAATATCTTCGCCTAATTATATATTTACCGCCTAAATAAAAATTTAAATTTATAAATATAAATCGATATTACTTCCTCTTTACTAGATTATAATTACGAAGATAATAATAATTATTATTATTATTAAAGTAGGAGTTAAATCTAAAGGATATTAATTATAGGAGTTATAATATAAATAATAATAACTTTAAATCTATTATAAAGTATATCGAAGCGAAGATTAACGCGGTATTTATTATTAAATATTATAGGTTAAAGGCTTTAATTTTCGTAATTAAATTATTTACTTTTAAGATATTTATTAATAAGGTTTATATTAATAATATTTTAATATAAAAAAGAGACCGATTAGAATCCTATTTAAAAAGGGATTATTAAATAAATATCGCGGTAAATAATAATGATATATCTTTAATAGAGGTTATATCTATAGGCTTAATATTATAAAAATAAAATATTACTCGCTTTATAAATTCTTTAATTTAATATTTATTTATTTTATTAATAATATTAATAAACTAAATACTTATAGCGCCTATAAATAGAAATTCTAGGATATCCTACCGTTATTCGAGTTAAATAAAATAACTTTTCGAGTCGGACGAGATAATTATCCGAATCGGATATAATAACTATTTAAGTCGGATATAATAAATATTCGAGTCGGATAAGAGTTATACGAAAATACTTTATAACGAAAAATCCTATAATTTTTTATAATTATCGTCCGCTTTTAAGGTATTCTAGATAGTTTATAAAATAATCTAAAAACGAAGATATAAAAGTTTTAAATATTATTATTAACGAGAATACCGGGTTATATTTAGACTATTATAAACTTTTTATTTATAGGGTTAAATTATTTATCGCTATTTAACCTATTAGTTATATTATCGACGTTATCGATATTTTCTTCGTTATTATCTTTACTATTAATAGTATTATTATAACTAGAATAAATATTATTAATAATAATAGAGGTAAGATAATTAAAAGGAGAAATCTTATTAATACTACGCGAAGATTAAATATATCTCGTATAAATACCCTAAACTAGGTATTAGTAAAGGCGGTAGAGGTTAAAATATAAATATAGATAATAATAACTCTAACGGATATAAAGGAAAAAATACTTATAATAGTATAGTCTATAATAAATATTAATAGTAAATATTAAATATTAAATAATAATTAAACTTAAAGTTTAATAATAGGTATATTATACCGGTAAAGATTAATATATAGTTAATTTATTAAATATACTTCGAGTATATTATTAGTAAATTAGATATACTATCGGGGCTAGTAGTATACTATTTATAAATAATAGATACTAACTATACTAGGAGTATAGTATCGGTAAATAAAAGTTACTAAATTTATTAATAAACTATTAATAATAACCCCGAGTTATTAAACTTATTAATAGGACGCTGCCTAGACCCCTAATTTACTAAATCTATTAATAGGACGCTACTAGCCTTATCCGTAATTTAGAGTTATTAGTAGGACGCTATTAACCCTATCCGCGCGGTCGGTAACTAGAGTTTTAATAGGAGTTTCTAAGATTTACTAATATTTAAATTATATATTAAAATATATAATAACGATAATTATAAAAGTATAATAATTATAAAATTATAATTATAATTATAACTATAATTATATATTAAATAAAATTATAAATATAAATAGAATAAAGTTATAAATATAAATAGAGGTTATAAATAAAAATAAAAATTAATAATATACTTTTAATTTAGCGCCCGTTAATAATTAAGTATTTTAGGTTTATTTAATATATACCCGAGTAACTTTATACCTTTTAACTATATACCTCGGGCGTACGTCGAGTTAATAGATAAATATCGTGTTTAAGACTCTCGAGATACTCGTTAAGCGCCCTAAACTACGATCGAGCCACTTCTCGTTTTACCGACGATATTTAGATATTTATAAACTACTAGTACCTAGTACCTACCTAATAGATTAGTACGCGTAGTCTATTTTAAACTAGACTTTATTTCGTATTTTATAGTCAAGGTTATTAAATAGAACTAAACCCCGGTTAAAACTAAAGTAACGTGTTACCTATCGGTATAGGCGTGTCATAAATAAAATGGTCTATAAGGTAGGCATGAATAGATAGGGATGATGCGTGGAAACGTTACGACACCCTATATACACTGTAATCTACTTTCTTAGCCCTCCCCTATGGTACCTCAGCAACAACGAATACAACATTTTATTCCTAACCTTTACGCTCACTTTGTAGGGACCCTCAGCCAATACTACCAGTTATGCTAATACATCACTACTCGCAGGCCTTGCCCTTACGACGATTGTTAAGTGGCCCGACAGTATCTTGACCAACCTTCCCCCACGTTGTTCCGTTCGATGGACGATAAGCAAGATGAGCAACGGCAAAGGTGCGTCGGAGGTGACAAACTCATCGATCAGCTCAGCGCTTCTTCCCTCGTTGAGAAGCCTCGGCCAGACCTCGATTCAGTGACTGTCGTTGGTAGCCAGTCGACCAAGCATGAGATCGGCAACAATGGCAGGCAAAACTCGGCGGCGGAAGCGGCGAAAGATGGATTTCACAATGGGACAATTGATAAAGAACTAGATAATACATCCATGTTCTTCCCGCAGCTCTCCAACGATGCTCCTAGCACCCCGAGACCATTGGGAAGTCAAGTACAATCAGAAGATGAAGATGAAGATTTGGCCAACAGTCGTTTCTTCCCAAGATCGACGAGCCCTGCGTCCGCAGGGCAACGCAAACAAGGTGAAGTATACCAGAAAGTTGGCGAAGAGGGATTGTGTCAGATGCACCGATTCAAGCTGTATGAAACAGCAAGCCGCTACTATTTGGTTGGGGGAGATGTTGGCGAACGCAAGTTCAGGGTACTAAAGATAGATCGCACCGTCGATTCCGGGGAGCTGAGTATCGCTGAGGATGATATCGTATATACGAAGAAAGAATTGGTCCAGCTTCTGGAAACCGTGAAGGATGGAAACAAATCCACGGGAGGCATGAAGCTCAAATGCACCATGTGGGGTCTTCTCGGCTTTATCAGGTTCACTGGTGCATATTATATGCTCCTGATCACCAAGAAAAAACAAGTCGCCATGATTGGAGGCCACTACATTTACCAAGTTGACGGAACTGAGCTCGTTTCCTTGACCATGCCGTCTCCTCGTTTCAAGGTAGATAGAGATGCTGAAGAAGCACGTTTCATTGGGATACTCAACAACCTAGACCTTACACGCTCCTTCTACTTCAGTTATTCCTATGACATAACTCGTACTTTGCAGAACAACATGATTAGAGAGCGGCAGAGTTTGGGCAAAGCAGACTCGTCCTTAAAACATCAAAACGCCATGTTCATTTGGAATCACTATCTTCTTGATTCAGCATCGACTGCATTGAAGAACACTTACGATTGGTGTTTACCAATAGTGCATGGATTTGTGAGACAAGCCAGTAAAAGACTCCCTGTGTGTTCAACATGAAGCTTTGCTAAGCAACTCGACAGCTCTCAGGGTCTATGGACGGACAATTCATATAACCATTATCGCCAGGCGATCCCGGTTTTTTGCTGGTGCTCGTTTCTTGAAACGCGGAGCGAATGATTTGGTTAGTTGTATAGTGGCGCCAATCTTCGGATGTCTCGCTAACAACGTTGTTCAAGGGCTATGTTGCGAACGATGTTGAGACCGAACAGATAGTGTCAGACATGCTTACAACATCATTTCATGCTCCAGGTCCAGAGCTGTTTGCCAACCCAAATCATACATCTTATGTGCAGCATCGTGGCAGTATACCGTTATACTGGACACAGGACAATACTGGGGTTTCCCCTAAGCCAGACATTGAATGCATGTCTTCCTTCGTTCCAAAACTACAAGGAACTAACTTCTTTAGTAAGTCTTGTGGATCCGTTCTATAGCGCGGCAGCTCTTCATTTTGATAACCTGTTCGGGCGTTACGGGGCACCTATATACGTTCTGAATCTGGTTAAGGTAAATATCTAGGGCGAGGATGGGACGTAGAACTGTGTTTTGCTCAAATTCTCTAGGCTCGAGAGCGGACGCCTCGCGAATCAATACTCCTAGCAGAATACGGCAACGCAATCACATATCTAAACCAGTCCTTGCCCGCGGACAGGAAGATTCAGTACAAGGCATGGGACATGAGTCGAGCGTCAAAAAGGTCAGCCTCGAGTTCTTGTTGTCTCACCACAGCTGATACATGGCTCCACAAGTCGAGATCAAGATGTTATAGGCACGTTAGAATCAATTGCGGAAGCTGTGATGTCTCAAACGGGCTTCTTTCGTAATGGCTCGCTCTGGTCTGGCAAACTAAGTCTACAGAATGGAGTGGCAAGGACCAATTGCATTGACTGCCTAGACCGCACCAACGCTGCTCAATTCGTCGTTGGTAAACGTGCCCTAGGCCACCAATTGCACGCCTTGGGTGTCATAAGTGATACGTTGATCGATTACGACACTGATGCTGTCAATCTTTTCACACATATGTAAATCTACCCCAGCATCTGTACCGGTATATTGCTTATCTAAATATCTAGGTTTCACGACCACGGAGATACCATTGCCGTTCAGTATGGAGGCTCCCAACTAGTAAACACTATGGAGACGTACAGAAAAATCAACCAGTGGCACAGCCATTCTCGTGATATGGTGGAAAGCTTCAAACGCTTCTACCACAACTCGTTTCTCGATAAACAGCGTCAGGAAGCGTACAATCTCTTTCTCGGGAATTATACTTTCATCCAAGGGGAGCCAATGCTTTGGGACCTATCAACAGATTACTATCTCCATCATGCAGATCCTCGCACTCTGTCTGCGAAGCGCCCGAAAAGCTACATCAAATGGTTCACGCCTAAAAACCTTGAAGGCCTAAATATGCCCGAATGGACACAACCCCAAGGTCTGGTTGCTGGCAAGCCGCTCAGTTTCTTCGACGAATATTGGACCGAGTACTATCGGCCTCTATTCTACTCGACATTCAAGAAGATGTTCGTTCACAATATGGCCAACACGTACGATTATATGCCTATCAAGTTCACTAAGAAAGGCGAATACGACTTGAGTCCGTTCCGAATTAGAGATGGAAACGAGCATGGTTCGCCTGAAAAGGAGCACCAAAAGAAGGAAGTCACAATTGCAGATCCCGAAAAATATGTCACGGATGACCAGGCTGCACCAACCCTTCGAAAAATTTCGCGCATCAAGCATGGAGCTCTGCCAGGATGGCTTCATTCTCCACATAACGAGCAAAATTCCACGCAGGATGGTATTATAGGTGGATCGCTGTCTCAGGTCAAAGACTCGGAGTTGCCTCCAGCAAAACCCTCAAAGGAGAGAAAGACGCCCAAGGAGAAGGCGGCAGCTGCACAATGGACTCTAAATCAGTTCGTGACGAACTCGCTTAACCCTTCTGTAGGCGATGAAATGGCGCATGAATATCAACGATACATCAATCATCCCTTGAATCTCCCCCTGGTCGTATCCGCCGAAATCCCACCAAATCCAAACCTGGAATTCCTCAGCTACGTCAACAGCCTGTCCGTGGATGCGGTGATGAACATGCATTCCACCGAAGACGACCTCACCGACTACGCAGAGTATCTCGAAGTTGGAGAGGAGCCACTTACAGTGACCGAAGCCGACTTTGCAAAGAAGCGTTACAAGGCGTATCGACAGTGGGTCAAAGGGAAATCGTTGTTCAAACACCGTGTGGACTCATGAAATCCTTTCACGATTTTGACGATATTTGACCTTGTTCTTAGCGAGGCGTTAGGTACATCGAGCTGGCGCGCCAGGTCTTGCTGCGTTTCCATGGTGTCTCGATGGTGAGAGATGCACTGGGAATTCATGTGTGTATCATGCTTCCTATAACACCAATAGACTCTGAAGTCTAGGCTCGCTATCAATGAGAATCTGATACTCCGCTGCCACATCCACATCCACATCCCTTTCCAAAACTGATGTCAGAAGCCGCGTTGCTTGTTCAATCATCTCCTGTACATTCTTCAAGTCTTTCGACTTCTGCTGTTCTGCGTCAATCCTGCACCAGCAAATCGCCAAGCCTTTGAGGAGTTCCGATCTATGATATGCAACTCTTGGCCAATCGGTGACGGTGATGGCTTGTGTCGCTGTAGCTGAAGCCAGCAGCAATGGCGGGTAGGCTGTAGCAAATGGCGAAGCCAAGCTTGCTGACAATAATGGTAAAATGTGCTTTGCGAGCGCTTAGCGTATGCCGATTTTTTAAATCTGCTATCTTACCTTTAGATGTTTCGCAGATTCCACACCCATCTCATTGATCAATTCAGTCATCCGATTCACTAGGAGCTCTGCTATCTTGACATGCTCTCCAGCATTGGCGTATCCTTTCACAATACCATGCCGAAGGACCTTATCGAAAGCTTTCATTTTCCCGGGATGATGCTTCTCACTTGCGAATCTGACATTGGCTAAAGACATCAGGGTCGGATAGGCTGCATTCAAAACCTGCAGTGATTCGGCTTCTTCTGTTAAAGATGGGAGGTAAAGAAGACATGGCATCAAAGCGTTCTCAAACACTTCTCCAAGGCCAGTACGTTCCAGCAGAGGCGAGGGACATGTTTGCAAGAACGTGTGGATGAAATTGCATCCTTTGGCCTTGAGTGAGATCGAAGAGTCGTCAATCAGTGCAAGCAAGGGAGGGATGAGAAGAGGCCAGTTTGCTTCCACAGACGCTTCCTATGAAGAATATTAGACAAATCAAGATACTGCCTCTGTCAAACCCACGTTCAATTGTCCCAGTACCCATTGAAACACTGTGACGATGTACACGTCCCGGTACTTCCACGGCTTAAGTTCAGAATTGAGATCACTGTGGCTCGTATCATTGCTTGGATGAGGATCTATGGCCCTTCGACCTTGTGGTGTGATGGCTGGGTTCTTCGACCTGGCGAAGAGCGGCTTGACTCTTTCCTTCAGCAAATCTGTAATTAGATTTGGCCGGCCGTTTGAATCGACGTAGTCGTCTAAGACGACTTGGCAATTTTTTCGTGTTTCTAGGGATGTCCAGGGATCCGATGCATCGCTGTAGGAAGCCAGGCATGTGAACAAATCTACAGCAGACTCCTCTCGTAACAGTGGAAAAGACTTTTGTAGTCGAGTCAACAGCCCCAGGCCTCTCACGCCCATCTCATGAAGTCTGGCGATCTCATCTTTGCTGAGCACGGGACTTTCCTCTGCAATAACTCAGTAGTGAAGTATTTGTTCATTTCTTGAATGTTACCTGTAGCGTAAGGGGATTGCTCTGCGAAGGCTTGAGTTGGTAGAATAGCCTTCGCCACCCACTCGCGTATAAAGGCTGCAGCATTTCGAGTCGATGGATTCTGGTCAAATTTTCGGCCTTGTGCTAAGCATAAATCCAGGACCAGTACCTTTTCGAAAACCTGTTCTTACTGAGATTAATCTCTTTCGACCTCTTTCATGATCGAATCTTCATACCTGCCATACGTCACCACAGGCCTGCGAAAGGTCGAGACTTGTCACAAGAACTTGGAGCGAGCTGGCTTCTGCCTCCTGAGAGAGAGAGAGTGGACTGGGCCACAAAGCAGACGTAGCGTCGGCGCTAGCGGTTATCTTCCTGATATGTTTTCCGGCCTCTCTTCTCAAGACTTCTACATCCATCGTCCTCCCAACTCGAAGACGTGTCGTGGACAGTGGACACCAACCTTCGAGCCTACGTGCGTGTCAGGGTGGAAGGTTCGAAGCCCATCCAAGGCGATAGCTACTACCTAGTCACGTGCCATGCCATTCCTCTGCATATAACCCAACAGACAGATTTAACATGGCATTTGGTGAAACTTGAATCTACTTGATTGAATTTCCCTCACTCCTAACTAGAACTGTCTCCTCGACTACACGATGGCGGACGTACGCCAAACCCAATTCGTAACCGCGATTCTATACCAGAATTCGGAAAATACGGTTACTCTACTTGACATCCCAAGGTCTATCGCCCTAGCCCAAGGTACGCCGGAAGGTCTACCTACCGTCCAGAAATATTCATCACAGCCTCTCGAAGCCCCATACCCTTCCACAGAGCCCAAGTCAGAGAAAGCAAAAGCCAATGTGCTACAGAGGAAAGGCTCGTCCGACACTACTCTCCACTTTCCCGAGACAACGCTACGGCAAGCGCTTGCTGAAATCGCAGAGCATTACGATGATGACTGGTGTCTACCCCGAAAAATTTCGCCTTTTGCAGTGAAGCGCAACAAGAAGCCCACTTTCGAAGAGCCCGCTCAGCCAGTACTTTCAATACGACATCGCGATCCAGGACCCCCACTCGGCAGCTTATCACCAGCTGAAGGCTCAAGGGCGGCAAAAATTTCGAAGCACTTCTCCTTGAGGACGGAGCCCGACCTGCGTATTCCGGAAGAGATGTTCCAGTCATGCAGGCTGAGGGAGCCCTTGGTACTGTGCGCGGGGTCCATGCCAGGAAAAAGCACATGCCAGAACCTAAACCCACAGAGCATCGCAAATAGGTTGGTATGCAATCCAATCGCGACGCCTATCTCTCTGCAATGTTCAAATTTTAGGTACATCATACCGCCAAACGCTATGTTCCTGCTCTCCAAGATAGGTCAGGCTACAGCTTTGAGCATGGCAGCTTTAACAATGCTTCCGGATGCTAGCACTACTGCTGGGCCAGGGCAATTTGACTTTATCTTGCTGGACCCGCCATGGGAGAATCGCTCGGTCAGGCGATCCGCGATTTATGAGACCACAAGCAATTCCCATCCTATGGCTGTGCTCCAGGGCATGCTGGGCCAACACATAGCACCCGAAGGACTGGTAGCGTGCTGGGTGACGAGTAAAGCAAGTACTCGTGATGCAGCCCTGGAAGCCTTCGATAATTGGAATGTCCAGCTCATTGAAGTGTGGGCATGGTTGAAAACAACGGTATACGGTGTGCCGGTAACCGAAATCGAAGGACTTTGGAGGATGCCGTACGAGCTCTTGTTAGTCGGTAGACGAGATAACAAAGGATCCCATAGTCCATATGAATCTGCTCGAACGAGAGTAATGGTGGCAGTTCCCGACATCCATTCACAAAAGCCCAACCTCAAGGAAATAATTGGACCATTCTTGCCGCCGCGATACCGTGCCCTGGAGATATTCGCAAGAAACTTGACAGCTGGATGGTTTGCATGGGGAGATGAGGTACTGAAGTACAGCTGGGAGGGCTATTGGCCACAGACTGAAGACGTTGTGGGTGAGGATTGACCGATCCACAAATGGTCTTTCCCGCTGGCGGCGCCTTTGCAGCTTGACCTGCTCTTCATATAAAACTATACCCATCCATTACTATGCTCTCCGTCTTCGCGTGGCACATACGTGCCGGTGCCTTATAGCTAAATGGCAACGCTACGAATTTTGCATCGGAATCTTCACTCACGGACTGATGCTTCATCCAAGAAGATAGGAATCGTGATTCTGAGTCGCTTCCATATGCTCAACCCTGAATAGTTGCAGCGTCCCAATTCGAAAGTCTCTCCTCCTTCCTTTCATGCCTTTGGACCATCTTTCCCCATAAGCTCTCCAGATCCAGCTCTTCTCGCTTCTCTTCCGTAAGCATCTGGATGACTACCTTAGACCCTTCAGCCTCGCTCCCAAAGCCGACATATCCCTCTTGCCCCGCAATGCTCTCGATCTGGTCCTTCCCATCGTCAATGGTTCCTACATTGACGCAAATCCAGCCAGTCCGTATCCCATCGTCTACGTTGTCTGTCTCAGACGACCCAACATTGCTCAACAGCTTGGCTCGACGCGCTTGCCTTCTCATCTTGAGCTTCAGCTCTCCCCGGCCCAGCAGCCCATCTGCATAGGGTTTCAATTTGTACGTCGTCTTCAGCCATTTGCAAAATCTATCTGCCGAAACATGAAGATGTTTCTCACTGCGAGCCGTCCCTAAGACCATCAGTAGATTTGCACCCAGGGCAGGCGGCGGATCGATTTCTCGGAGGTCAAATATGGTTAGGTCGTCAAGGCCAAGATCAATGGAGATGTGCTCTAGCATGGGCTGGAGAAGGGGAGGAGCACCAGGCGGTAGGTCGGGAATACGCTGGCGTTCGAGTAAAGGCATTGGAACTCGTTGGGGTTTGTCCACTCGGAGATACCAGGGAGTGGAAGAAGATGGTTCGGGAGCTTCTTCTGCTTCTTCTTCTTCTGCATCTACTACACGCTCGTCCTGTAGCGAGGCCTCTTTCGCTGAGATTGCATTATTGTAATGCTGTTGCTGAACGAGGGCGCTTCGATATAAGGATGAGGTAACTAGAGATCGCATTGGAGTGTAACTCGTAGCCTTAATTCTGTGCTGCCTCGACCGTGTGATAGGTGGTATGGATAGGCCAGCGACTGTAATGAATGCGCGGAGGAGATGAAGCCGGCAGCTTTTACAGCCCGTTGAAGACTGAATAGCTCTTCCAATTGCCATGGTGAATGAGTTCAGCCGACCTCCAGTGACTCCTCTCTTTGAAGCCTCCTGTCTTTTACATAAGCTTGGAATATTCAGCCTCGAAGATTATCAATCTTCCCAAGATCCATTTCGATATCATAGGGCTGACAAATCTCTTGGCATTTGTGACGCGGGCGAGGCGGGCAAAGCTGCCCTTTCAACTTCTTGCCATCATTCTTGAACAAAAGCCCAGCGCAATACAGGTTTACAAAAATCGAGGAAATGTCCATCGATATCAATGCGCCGGTGGCTTTGCCATCAAGGCCTCTAGTCCCGCAAAGTAGCGCAACGCACGTTTTCACTCTTGTGCCAATCTGACTCAAGCTAATGGTTCTCCAGAATCTTGTGCTGCAACTGTGGTTCCCCCATTGATGGCACCTCAGCAGCTGGCGCCCTTTGTTACGACTGTGTAAAACTTACCGTCGACATCTCAGAGGGTATACCTCGAGAAGCAACACTCCATATATGCAGAGATTGTGAGAGATGGCTTCAGCCACCCGCGCACTGGATCACTGCATCACCCGAGTCGAGAGAACTGCTGGCACTGTGTCTACGGAAGTTACGGGGCCTTACGAAAGTCAGAATTATAGACGCAAGCTTCATCTGGACAGAACCACATTCACGGAGGATAAGAGTCAAGATCACTATCCAACAAGAGGTTTTCCAGGGCACGATACTGCAGCAGACTTTTGAGGTTGAATACGTGGTAGCGTATCATCAGTGTCCAGATTGTGCAAGTATGTTTGGTGTCCGGCCCGAAATCTGGATGCACTGGCTGACCGTCATAGAATCCTTTACTGCCAACACGTGGAGAGCTGTTGTACAAGTGCGCCAGCATGTGCCTCATAAGTACGCATGATTGGAAAGCTGGATATGAGGTTTTGCTAATCCAATTAGGCGAACTTTCCTCTACCTCGAGCAGCTCATCTTGAAACACTCTGCCCACAAGGATACAATAAACATCAAAGAAGTAAAAGATGGCCTAGACTTCTTCTTTGCGCAGAGGAATCATGCCGAAAAGTTCCTCGACTTTCTTACCTCAGTAGCTCCTGTCCGCACAAAAAAATCTCAAGAGCTCATTTCCATGGACATTCATACCTCTACGAAATCCTACAAATTCTCCTTCTCGGTCGAACTTGTCCCAATATGTAAAGACGACCTTGTTGCCTTACCTATCAAGCTCGCCAAACAAATTGGAAACATCTCTCCCTTGACGATCTGTCACCGTGTGGGCACATCTATCAATCTAATGGATCCGGATACCCTCCAAACAGCTGATGTTTCAACTCCCATATATTGGCGCTCTCCTTTTACCTCTCTAGCAGATGTCCAAGAGCTCGTCGAATTTGTCGTCATGGACATCGAATCTGTTGGCCCTCAAAAGGGCCGCTTTCTCCTTGCCGAAGCCACCGTCGCTCGCTCTTCGGACCTCGGCGTCAATGACACCACCTACTTCACCCGTACACATTTAGGCAATGTTCTCCATGCAGGCGACCAGGTAATGGGCTACCATCTCACTGGCACAAATTTCAACAATCCCAATTTTGAGGCATTAGAAGAAAGCAATACCTACTCTTCGCACATCGCCGACGTTATTTTAGTCAAGAAATTCTATGCACGGAAGAAGAAGAGCAAGGCCCGCAACTGGCGACTAAAGCGCATGAACAAAGAGGAAGGCGAGATGCTGCCGAGGAAGCAGGATCAGGAGAGAATGGAGCGGGACTTCGAAATGTTCTTGCGGGACGTCGAGGAGGATACAGACTTGCGGAGCACACTAGCTGTCTACAAAGCACAGCAGGTAAAGAAAGAGATAGACCGCATGGAGGGCGTGGAAACAGCCAGTGTGGCAGAGACGGAAGAAACCGAAGATGGCGAAGAAGTTCCCAAGATTCATATGGAGGATTTGCTTGATGATTTTAATGAGCTCGATGTTGCGGATGACGGATGAAGAATGAATCTAATCCGTTATTGGGCGGAGGAGGATCCAGCAGCCTGGCCTTCTGTGATGATTGCTTCCAGCTAGTGTACTGTTCACCAAGTGCTGGATAGAGGAACTCTCTACATATCTACTTATTGGATTCTTTTTGTATGTCAAGACTCGCCCTCCTATCATGCCACACAATATACCCGTTTGAATAATTGAACGGATTCTCATTTCTTGTGAGAATTGAATGGATAAAGCATATCTTTCAGACATGATAATTAATCATGTAAGTATCTCAGCTATCACATCGTTATGGTACCGATGGCCTTCAAAATGCAGAGAGCCGCCAGTCATATCGCAATGCTCTATGAGGTATCTTCCCAATCCGCCATACCAAAACGATGGCACAGCAACGCCGACGCAATGCTATGTCGCCCGCACCTGTTCGTTAAACCGTCATGTCACAAGGCATGAGAAGACAGCCATGAATGGTCTAGAAGTACAAAGCGTAAAACCCTGATGATTTACCTCCGCGCCTGTAGTCCACTTGCACTTCCGGACAAAGGTCGTCATCAGAAAGTATCGGAAGGTCTCAAACTTGGTTGCTGTTGCTGAAGATATGCCTCTGGCACTTTCGGCACACTTGGACTCCCAGGAGCTTGACTCTGACTTCTTGACTGCGCCCTAAGCAAGCCTCGTTGTCTGTAGTCCTTCCCCTCCAGACCTGGGGCCATCTTTCTTATGTTCGATTGGGCGTTTCGAAGGGACGTGCTGCCCATGAGTCGTGAGCTAGAATAGTCTGTAGAGCGTTCACCCTCTGACAGAGTTTCCTCGGTTTCATTGTCAGAAAGGAGTTCATTGACGCTATTGGAGGTTTTAGTCAGGTTATTAGCTGGGGAGGTTACCGAACGGGCGTGTAAAGTCGGCCGACTCGGGGGAGGCGCCATTCCGTTCCCTGGTGTAACACTTGTGGGAAGAAAAGCTGTGGGTGTCATGCAGCCTGGTGGAGCGCGAAGATCGTTATAGCTGTTATCATTATGAAGTGATGAAACAGACGCAGTGCGGCCCAGGGTCTTGTGGAGGAGGGGGGCTGTCTGCTGATCGTAGACGTCGGCTCTAGTGTCCATATCTTGGTTGTAGGGAGCGATGGTCTTGATTGAGTAGCGGTCCGAGGCTTCCTCGTCTAAATCCAGGGAATCATCGAAAAAGTCGTCGAGGCTGTTGAGTTTTGTGAGCAGATCACCCATGCCACCCTCCGTGCCCGATTCGGCACGAAAGTCTTCTGTAAGTGTGTTCATGTTCGAATGTTCGAGAGGGAAGTAGGAGGTTTGTTGCTCTTCGTCGGCATGAAATTCGATCTCCGGGGTCTGGATGGCTTCAGCCTCCGTCGAGTCAGCCTGGATACAGGCTAGATACACTGCTTGCATATTCGCTCTCGTGTTGTTGGTGTGGACAGCGGGCATTGGTATCGACCAGCCCGTCACTTCCGGGATGCCGTACAAGCTCTGAGTCCTGTCGTATTCTCTCCGAGTAGCGCGTGAAGTCGACCCGATGAAACTCATTCTCATATGGTGTTTGCTCATTGGAGTCTCCGATATAGTCCTAATGAGGTCCATAACCTTTAGAGCCTTGGTACAATATGGAGTTTGCAAAAGCCGAAGCAATGGCGAAATGAGATCTGGACCATGACTGGCGATCTCGGTCCGACGAGTATCGACATCTTTGATTACAGTCAGAAGTATTTCCAGAGTCCTATCCTTATACCAAGGCAGCCGGTTGGTGAGAAGACCAATGAGGAATATCAAAGTCTTTAGCTCCCATGTGGGAAAGAAAGCTTGCCTCAGCGTTGACAGTATCTGGCTCAGAAATTCCTTGCTGGAAATAAATTTGCGATCCGAGAAGGCGCTGAGAACCATTGAGATACCGTGCTTACCCTGGGATTCTGCTACAATTGCCAGGATCTGTGCAGAATGGACGCATTTCTGTCTGCGGGCCAGATCATCGAAAGATTGCAGGAAACATGGCAGATTTGCTAATGTCCCAAACAATAGTCGCGTGTGCGTTCCAACCAAATCACTGTCAGGCAAGGACACGATTTGATCTATGATTTGGAGTGACCTCTCGAGAGACGCATCGGACTTTAGACCTTTGTACACGAGAGGCGCTATGCCCTCGAACAAGCCCTGCCACCTCTCTGGTTTGGCCTTCTCTAGCAATCTGACAACTGCTGGGTCGCTTAGATTGACCTTTTCGAGCAGTCCCTCCAACATTCCAAGAGTCTCACCAAATTCTTGCTCATAAACGGTTTCTAGACATGCGGAAGTCGCCCAGAATAGCAGAGGATACTGTAGCAAGTCCGTGGGCGCCAAAGCGCCGATGATGGTCCTCAGTGTTGTGAGTATTTCCAAGGAGAAGATTTGCACATCTGGAAGCTTGTCCACGATGGTGTTTGATAGACGAGCGAGTATATCCGAAAGCATTGGTCGGTCGAGAGAAGATAGGATACAGCGATATACTTGAAAAGATCGACATGCTATATGCCGGACAGGGCACGATGTTGCCCAACTGAGGCATGTTCTCGCCCATTGCTCCTGAATTTGGGGGTAGGCAATAGTAAAGAGATCAACGACCTCAGCAGTCACGTAAGACATCGCTGCCGGAATTCGACTGCTGTCGTCTATGTCGTCCTTGCCATTGTATTCCTCGTAAGTCCATATAACGTTTGGCTCACGATGCCGAATAGATTCTACAAATGTTTCAATCGTCTGCTTATTGGGTGTAGTGGTGTTGTCATCGATTTTGGTTATTAGCAGCTCGTGAATCAGATGCACAAGCATTTCGCGAGCCTGATCCTGAACTAGTGTGTTGTAATGGTCCCACAGTACAATGACCACCTGCAAGAGGAGTGGTACGCTTTCCTTGCTCAGGCTCATCGGAGCAACCATCAGATCTACGAGGAAGATCAAGGATAATTGGCCTAACGAGAAACCAGACTGTCCTAATTAGCAGATTAACGAGAAGATGAATTGTCAGTTCTTACCTGCTTATTTCCGATCGGCAGTGCCTCGGACAAGTCTGCGACGTATGGTAGACCCAGTTGGTCTGATGGCATCACTGTAGGCTCTCGCTGCTTCTGCACCATATTCCGCGCACTGATCTGCAACAGCAGGAACTCGACAACCTTCTGCCCAGCTGGCGTACTCGACAGGAATACAATGATTTGCTTGGCGTAGTCGACAAAACTCTGTTCCCTCCTGTCAAGACAAAGATTGATCACGAAATCTAGTATGAGCTGCACGTTGCCGGCATGTGGCCCTGTCGCGAGCGCCTGCCAGAGAGCCTGTATCTCGTTGTGTAAGGCCCCACTAGCTTTCGTAGTGATTTCCAAGAGATTTGCAAGCAGCATGTACGATTGAGCTGTTGGCCCTCCATTTGGGTCCAACTGCAATTCGATCACTTGTATCCAAGGCAAAATAGCTGCCACCATGTTGCGCTGACTGTCCGGATGTATATCTTTGAAGTGTACCGAAAACTGTGAGAAAAGGAAGAAGGCGTATTCGGTGTGCTGCTTGGCGAGCCTTTTCGATATCTCAAATTGTGCCAGCTTGTAGACCGCGGTGGTTCGGTCCGATATGCTGATATCGAAGTCTTGGATTCTTGAGTTCTTCTGTTGACGCTGCTCCAGAAGCCTCATAAGCCTGGCTGATTTCATTCTAATCTCACTCTTCGAGTTTCCCAATGTGAATAGCACCGCACCGAGGACTCTCCAGAAGGCTACGGGATAATCAGCCTGCTCAGTCATTACTTTTGTAACAACTTCAAAATAGCTTTCTAAAGTTTTTGGAGGATCGGCCACAATCCTTGGTGGATCTGCAACGTAGCACCTTTCGATCGAATTTTCTAGTAGATAAGGATAGTCGCGATTGTGGATGACCAAGTTATACAGAGCTCGACGACCAATGGCGTGATACTTGTCATTTGAGGTGCCGAATATTTGGTAAACCCAGGAAAGCATGCGGCGAACGTCAAATGATAAGTTGTCTCCACGACCGGTTTGCACCCGGATTGGGCCAGCCTACATCATATAAGCTTGGGGATCAGTCAGATTGGCAGTAAGGGCTTACACAAAGAGCTGCCATCGCACTCAAGGCAGCAGTCTTCAGATTCCTCTTCTCAATCTCCATCGCTGCTGTAACGTTCGTCTTTTCCCTCGTGTCCTGTTTGTGCTCTAAAGCCATTTGCCAATTGTCCTCCCGCTGGGCTATCTGACTCTGGTTGGGAGAGTAGCCGCACCAATCCTCCATAAGGGCAAATGCGGATTTTCGGGACTCAAACGCCATGTATCTTGAAGGATCTGTGGTCCGATTAATCCCATCGAACAATTCTTCCAGTAGTCCACAGTATTGGCGTCGCAGCTTCTGACATTCCCAGTCGTTCTGAATTTCCGCATCGTTGAGAAAGATCATAAGGTCTTTAGTATATGTGCTTAGGTTGTTTAGTATCCAGTCTTCCTTTATCACTGTTGGCTCGTGTAGGAATCGGGCGGTAAGCCTATATACTTGGGCTACCTCCGTTCTCAGACGGTCCGTATTCGGGTTCCTCCGGGGATTGCTTCCAGTACGGTGATGAGTACCTATGCGTTGCTTTGCTTCCTCTTTACAAGTGGTGACCGCATACTGAAGCGACTCCAAGAGTGTCTTATATAGATTGATGTTGATGGAACCCAATGCGATGACGATGGCATCACGGACAGAGCTCTGTCCTGCTTGCAAGAGAGGTATCATGTTCGAAAAAAGCTGCCTAGCCGAGCTGATCTTCTCTTGTCCCTTCTGGATACCCCTGGAAATCTTTCGAGCATGCTGCGTCTTGTCAAGTTGACTCTGCGTCTGAGCGCCAGCGTTCGTCATCGTGGTGCAAGCCATGACAAGATACAGCTTCCACTGCTCGATAACGATCTCTGGGGGAGTTGTGCCAAATCTGTTCACAGAGTGCCCTGTGTGATGATTAATCCCAATCGTCTGCGGCCCACGCGTATCAGCCAATTTGGTAATGCTTTCGTGCATCTGAAGCAGCCGAGCGCAAACAATGTCGCGACCTAAAGTCACAGCAAGCGCACAGAGCTCAAAACTTAGCCTAATTATATTGGGAAACAACTTCAACCACAACGTCGCATCGTACGACACATCACTGCTGCAAAGCTCAATTAGTGTATTTGATTCCACACTCTTGCGCTTGCCTTTCTGTAACCGGCTCCTCTCGGCGACTGTGAGTTGTTCATCGTTGATGTCCATGACCCTCTGGGAGTCCCCCTCGAGGATATGAATGATCCTTGACCTTTCTCTCCCGAGCGCAGTATCGAATTCTGTCACGAGCTTGAGGACTTTGACGGCGAAAGACCTGACCCTTCGTGACTGCGAGCAAAGGAAAAAGATACCATGAGACTCAACCTCTTCGACCAGGGCTTCCACGCTGGTCAGATCCAGTTGGATACCACGGCTCCCTGTCGAGCCATCTTCCATTGTTTCAGTCGCAGCATCTTTACTCTTTCTCTTGATCTCTTCAATCCAAATCTGCAGCAATTCGACGTAAAGCCTAAGGGTGCTTTCGATATGGCCTGGACCCAGCATACCCTCGTCTGACATTGTCGAGTAGCGTGCGTCGAAGTTGAAGATGAACCTTGCAAACCCAATCGTGACTGGTTGAGCAAGTGACTGCCGAGCTATGGATTTAAGAGAATTCGTCGATGAGACCGCAATATTTGACGAGACATGTGCGGTACCCGTGCATAAAAGGTTAATGAGAGATTTTAGCGGGATGTGCACAGATAGACAACGCGGCAGAGCTTGTACTGCAACATGGAACAGCTCATAGAACCCTTGCCTGTGCTCAGCCAGACCCACGTGCTCATCTCTGCGGCCAAAGGTGAAAGTGTCGGTAAGGGGTGTCTTTGGTGTCAGTGTACCAAATTTCTCGTCCAATACGACCTGCCCACCGAAGGCATTGTCACAAATCAGCGTGATCTTGCCAAGGATTTCACAAAATCGTCCGTAGAATTGCTTTGTTGGGTCGTCAAGCTTGGACGTATTTACAGGCCGCGACAATTGGTCATCGTCATGGGAGGGCGCAGAGTTGGTCCCCCTAGAGGGCTGAGAGCTATGCCAGACCCCGGGGACGATGTGGGAATCTATTGCCAGGCCACCACCTGTGAAACGTGGGAAAGGTGGGAGACCCTGTTCAACCCTTTCTAAATCCGCCATGATTCTGAGGAATGCCTTTATGCCGATAACCATCTTCTCTGGTTCTAGTTGCTCGACCTTGGTGTCCTTCCCCGATACAAATAGATCAGAATTGATCAACGGGAAAATGATGTTCCTGAAACAAAATTCCCGATGGCGACTGCCGATAATCCGGATTAGTTCAATGATAGGTTCGGAAAAAGTGGGATCGTTCGCCAGATATGATTTCTTCCCGGAGGGCAGGATAACCCTTATCACTTCTTCAAGTTTGCGTATAACCGAGGTAGATGGTTCACTGATACGGGCGAGGTAGGTCCAAACAAGCCGACAGATGGCTTGAAGGGCACACTCCCGAGACTGCCGATCCTTGAGTTTTGCTTGGAGCGAAGTTCCTACCGAGTGCCACGAACTCGCGAAATGCTCGGTCGACGATGCACACAAAATGACTGTCGACAGACCAAATGCCTCTTTCCAATGTTTTGGCTTCGCTATCATCTGAGAAATGCGAGAATTGACCATGTTGATGAATTGACTCCATTTTGGATTATTGACACGTGGAGCCCAATTGGCGGCAACTGGCATGACTAAATCCTCAAGGACTTGACAATAGGCGTGTTTGATCTGTTGTCCATGCGAGTCGACGAAGTACTCTCCTAGTTTATGTAAAAACTCACACGAATCCTTCCAGGCACCGTCTGGTTGAGCTTTCACGTGTATGTGTCGCATCGACATGATGAGGTGCTCGGCTTTTTCTTCGACGTTATTCGTCATTGCTCCCTTGACGCTCAGTTCTTGCGGAAAGGCTCCTAATTCGGCGATGAAGCGCTGACAAACACTTTTCAGATTTGTCGTGCTCATGACGCCCAGAAGCTGACCATATATTGTCCAATTGGCATACCTGAAGGGAAACTCATCGAATGAGTCTGGCTCCATGCCCTTCAGCTGGCTGAAGATTATGTCTTCTATCTTGCTGGCAAGCTCAGGATCGAGAGATATAACATCGGACTGGTTGTAGACTTCGATGAGGACTCTGCAAAGAAGGAATATTGATACTGCTGAGCGTTGTTCGGCTTGGTACGCCAACTCTCCTAATGTATGTGATGTTGGGTAATTTGAATTGTCAGTAATGGTAGCAAGTTGGCCCCCGTTCGGGTAGGGGTTGTGCGAAGCTCCTGTGTTTCGTCTGGGATGGCCTCTCTGCATTGTGTTTGGAGATAATGCCTACCATCTCTTAGCATCTCGACAACAAAGGCATGAACGAGACTAACATTATCGCGTACTTTCTTGGCATGCATAGCGTCGTCACCTTTGGCTTTGCGCCATAGCATCATAGTGTCAATCAATGGCCTTGGCTTCTGCCGGTTGGTATGCACAAGAGATGAAATCAATTGATCAAGGTCAGGATCACTACCTGCTCCGCATATTGTATACAGAGTCATGTGCTCTGGTACGGCATTTATACATTTCTCAATCTTCTGCTCAGCCTGTACAACAAACTACCGAATTTGTTAGTACCCGGACACACAGTCGTTTGTGAAGCTAACCTGGTTGAAAAGGTGATGAAGAGCGTATTCGCCCACGGACTTTTGCTCCTGTGAGTGCTTGGACTGGGAGCGATGGTGACTGTGCCCTCTGCGAGTCCTACTGGTCGGTGCGCGATCGCTCCGCTTCTGTATCGATGAAGGACTATTCGTCTCCGCAAGGTCACGGTCTCCGATCAATGTCGATGTTGTAGAAGAATGTGTTGAATCGCCATTCGCAGTAGCTGATGGCGGATTATTCTGATGCCGTAGGGAAGTCCCTTGACGGATCACTGTAAGGCTCGAAAAGTCGGGCAAGCTTGCATCAACGTTTGCCGACCCTGGGGTTTCTGGACTTAGGGAGGTGGTAACTGGCGACGAGACGAACATCGCGTTGCGGGACTGCTGATATGAACCATTTGGCCTTGATGCTTGACAAAAGTGCGCGTGAGACGCGGATGGCCGCCGTTCTAGCCCGCCATTGAGCCCTGCAGGCGACCGTGCTCGTCCAAGTGATGACTGGGATCTCGGCGATGCTATAAGGCCGGGTTGTTGCAACTGCGTAGTGATAGTCGTAGGCGCCGGACCGCGTCCTCTGGAGACAGATAAATCCCGTACGTGGCTTCGAGAATTGTCGAAATCCTTGGCTTCCTGCTGCGCGGTAGTGTAAGATGCGAGGTTTGGGCTACTGTTTGGGGCATACTGCCGCCCGTTTAAAAGTTGGACTCCGGCTGTAGAGCATGGTATGTCAGCGAGGCGTCTGGTATTGTAAGGCCCTGGTTGAAGGATAGGGGGGTAGGCTGCAACCCACACATGCTGCATCTTCCGGCTATACCGTTGCTTCCACTGCCTCAGTCTTCAGTTGTGTTTTCTCGCTTGATGGGCCGGCATGATGGATCGATTGCAATGGTAAGGTATGCTCATTGCGCTTTGGCTCCTCGAGAACGTCCCTGACGTTAAAACGTGCCCACTCGAACCACTCAGTTGCGTCTTCCTTCGTCTGTGCTTATAGATGCCTTTTGCCGTCACCTCAGAACCTTCTTGAGGATGAAAAGGCCCAGCTACTCCGCTTCTTTGTGTCTCAAAATAGTTGTAGAGTGTTGTAGATGCGCATCATACCATATTATTGGGCTCGATGGACCAAGGGAACCACTTTATCGATAGAAGAAATCACACCCGACGCGGACCTTGTAGGGCTGAATACCCGCGCGTCTGGTTTTCTCACTCCGGGGTCCAGCTCTAGGGATCTCTTGAGCCCAAACCGGTCAATTACGTACCTCACGAACCATGCCAGTACGAATAACCTTTTGGTATGAACATTATAGTTATTAATAATCGCTACAGCTTTATACGCGGAATCGTGTTATCAAAACTCACGGTTGTGGAGTTATAGTAGGGTGGACGAATCAGGGGTGTGGCCGAGTTGGGGGTGATTTCTTCTAAGAGCAGGGGCTTTGCCCTAGTTCCTCGCGGCTTCTACTACAACACACGGTACTTACTTTACAGTATCTAGAGCTATATGAGCTCTAAATATAGACTAAGGGGGAAGGGCTGGGCTAGAGTGGGAATCCATATGATCATTTCAGTACGAGTAAGGTCTCTCTCTGGATGGCCTCGGTGGTAATTCCCGAATGTAAAGTAGAAGACGAACAAGGTACCTTATTCTACTTGCCCCGACTGGCTGTCGCTAAAAAGGAGTTGCTCCGAGCGGAACGACAAACGCCGAGAGCCTAGAGTAAAAGTACTCGGAGATCTATCTAAACATTAATGACGCTTCGAATCGTGGCTGCTTCTCACATTCCCATGCATTGAGGCACGCTTGGTGTTGATGTTCTTTCCTTTTTCTCTTCGCTCGCAATAGACACTGTTGTCACTCTACAGATTTTTACTTCCAAGTGAAACCTCCTCTACTATACTCCACCGATCCTGCTTTATCTCCCAGTCCCGCTGATCATAAAATCAAAGCCGCACCGAATCCTTCGCGTCCGTGCGATACAAGGTTCGCAATAACTTGAGGTCTGTTGTCTGAAATCAACATAAGCTCAGGTGAGGAACGACCGCTTGAGGTCCTCTAGCTAGTATGGCGCAACTCGACACTCTGGACCTGATTGTCCTCGCCGTACTTATGGTGGGAACTGTGGCATACTTCACCAAGGGAACATATTGGGGCATACCGAAGGATCCGTACGCTGGGTCCTACTCTTTGGCAAATGGGGCGAAATCGGGCAAGACGAGGAATATTTTAGAGAAGATGGATGAGGCGGAGAAAAATTGTGTGGTCTACTACGGCTCCCAAACAGGCACAGCTGAGGACTATGCATCAAGGCTGGCTAAGGAGGGTTCCCAGAGATTTGGTTTGAAGACTATGACCGCCGATCTGGAAGACTATGATTACGAGAATCTCGATACCTTTCCGGAAGACAAGCTAGCGATGTTTGTACTTGCTACATATGGTGAAGGTGAACCGACAGACAATGCTGTCGATTTCTACGAGTTCGTGACTGGCCAGGATGTTTCTTTTAGCAACGGGGGCGGCGTGGATGGAAAGCCGCTGGAGAATCTAAAGTTTGTCGCTTTTGGGCTTGGAAACAATACATACGAACATTACAACTCCATGGTCCGCCGCGTCAATGATGCCCTAGTCAAGCTTGGTGCCTCGAGGATAGGAAAGCCTGGGGAGGGAGACGACGGCGCCGGTACTATGGAAGAAGACTTTCTCGCCTGGAAAGAACCCATGTGGACCGAATTGTCTGAGAAGATGAATCTCGAGGAGCGCGAAGCCGTTTACGAACCTGTGTACAGCATTACCGAGAGGGAGGACCTGAATGCAGATTCGGATGAGGTCTACGTTGGCGAGCCCAACAAGAACCACCTCGAGGGCTCCCAGAAAGGCCCCTACAATTCGCACAATCCATATATAGCGCCGATTGTAGAGTCAAGAGAGGTCTTCACCGTCAAGGACAGAAATTGCCTGCACATTGAAATTGACGTGAAAGGCTCGAACTTGACGTATACTACTGGAGATCATATTGCCGTCTGGCCTACGAATGCCGGAAAAGAGGTTGACCGCTTCATCAGCGCCCTTGGCCTTGCAGAAAAACGTCACAGCGTCATTAGCGTCAAAGGCCTTGATGCCACGGCTAAGGTACCGTTCCCAACGCCAACCACCTACGATGCAGCTGTTCGCTACCACATGGAAATCTGCGGTGCAGTCTCACGTCAATTCGTCTCCTCTCTTGCGCCATTCGCGCCGGATGAAAAATCGAAAGCAGAGATGACCAGGCTTGGTAATGATAAGGACTACTTCTCGGAGAAGATCTCAAGTCAATACCTGAACATTGCACAAGTACTCGAGAGGGTAGACAAAGTCAACAAATGGTCAAATATTCCCTTCTCAATCCTGATCGAAGGCGTTCACAAAATCCAGCCTCGCTACTATTCGATATCTTCCTCTTCCCTTGTGCAGAAGGACAAAATCTCTATCACTGCTGTGGTTGAGGAAATCCAAATTCCGGGCAGCGAGAACATCGTCAAAGGGGTCACCACCAATTACCTACTCGCCCTAAAGCAGAAACAGCACGGCGATCCACACCCAGATCCCCATGGTTTGACATACGCGATCACAGGCCCGAGAAACAAGTATGACGGTATTCATGTTCCGGTACACGTCCGCCACTCAAACTTCAAATTACCATCCGATCCCTCAAAGCCGATCATAATGGTTGGCCCTGGGTCAGGCGTAGCGCCATTCCGAGGATTCATTCAGGAGCGTGCTGCACAGGCTCAAGCAGGTGAAAAAGTTGGGCCGACGATACTCTTCTACGGCTGCAGGAGGGCGTCGGAAGATTTTCTGTACAAGGAAGAGTGGGAAGTGAGTCTTGATCTTCTCGTATACTTTCCATGCCCCCGGCTCCCATTGAACAGTTCAAAGACTGACATTGTCTCCCCATAGCAATATAAGCAAGCACTGGGCCCCACGTTCACCCTGATTACGGCCTTCTCACGTGATCAATCCAAGAAAGTCTATGTCCAGCAACGCTTGCAAGAAAACGCTACTCTTGTGAACGAGCTGCTAGAGAAGGAGAAAGCGAACTTCTACGTTTGCGGAGACGCCGCAAACATGGCGAGGGCTGTCAGTGACACACTAGGCAAGGTGATAAGCGAGCACCGCGGCGTGAGCATAGAGAAAGGGGAGGAGATTGTGAAGAATATGAGATCAAGCAATCAGTATCAGGAGGATGTTTGGTCGTAATGTGGGTCGACACAACGTCAGGGCCTATTTTACATATCTCAGAGCGTGCAGAGCTTGATCCATAGATGATAGCGATCCATGCATAGAATGGATCGGGCGTTGGACTTGTTTGCATTCAACTAATAGATAGAAGCCTCAAGCAGGGAAGAACCCTAGCTGAGTATGTAAGCCCAAAGTGCACTCTCAATCTTGACTTTCTGTAGATGTTTCTGAAGGATGCGATGGTTGATTGACGGCAGAACGAGACGAGCTCCGAGTAACAACTCCAACAAACGCAGTTTTTTGCCATGATATTGAGATAGGAAATGTGATATCCATAACAACAGCCCGCAGTATGTGGTGCCTCTTCCGCGGTAAGGGAGATGGTGTGGGGAAGATATTATATAATCAGGAAATCGTAACCTGAGCGGCCGCCGAAGAAGCTTCCATCCTCCAAGACCTTGATAATTCAGTGACTGTCACTTTCCACTGATGTCACAATGTCACACCGCAACAAGGTCTCGGATACATCGCAGCGTGCATGAAACTCAATCGAAACATCGCATCTTCAGCTGGTAATCACCCTTTGGGTGCTTGTGACATAGAGTGGTCCAGCTCCAGGATGTAGCTCGTTGACCTTCTAATCGGAAAGGCGCGGCCGTTGTTGGGGTAGTCCTCGATCGCGGTGGTTGGGCCAACCAGCTGCTCCACCGCGTCAAGCGCTGGCGAGCCAAACCCTGCATCATGACCAACTTGTCGTGATACTGTACGGCTGATTGTGAAACATGCATTGTCATCCAAATGATCGCCGATCGGTTGAGATTGTGAAAGTGAGACAACAAATCTTGGAGGTCCGGCTGCAAGGGACTAACGGCTGCGGCGCCTCTGCATTGATCTCGCTGGGAGTGCTGGACTTTATATAAGTGAAGACATGAGGTGATGAGCATGAAAGTGCGTGAGGTTAAGCCATGCTGAGCCGTGGACACCGTGATCGAGGGACCGTCACTTCCTTGTCTGTTGGCGTAAGGGGCGCTTCGTTACCATCTCTGCTAGAGCATTTCAGTGAATATTGATTATCCATACATAAGGTAAAGTACCTTACGTATCTTTAAGCTTCCTACTTAAGCTGATTATGTCGTGCAGCAGGAGGCTGAAGTCTGCAGATATCAACCTTGTTCGTGGGGCTACTCCGCATAGGATGGTGAGGAACAGTTTAAATACCTTTCCAAAGCACAAATCGAGCTCCAGCCATAGCTGTTGCCCTACGCAATGTAGCAGACATTTTTCTGGGGCCAGTGGGCCTCACCTTTCTCTCTGGAAAACTGTCATCCTATTCTGTACCACACTTGCCAGCAAAGAATATTTTATCAAACAAGGTCCAAGCCCGAGATCTCGTCGTTCTTGCTCTTAAAATTCTGGCATCTGTGGTTAAGTTGACATTGGGGGGTGCCCTGCCATCTTCTCGTCCTCGAACCTTCCCAAAGCGACAACAATAATGACGGAAACTTAGCTTAAATCTATCTACCTCCTCCAAAATCCTTCCCCTCTCCATTCTTCTCTCAACATCTCCACCTCACTCAATCCTTCTCTTCATCCGCTACAGCTTCTTGCACATCCATCCAACTTACTTGCAGATTGCTTCTTCATACTCTCTGTATCCACCATACCCTTTGCTCACATCGTATTGACCTTGTTAACCATCTCCGTCATCGTCAAAGCCTCTCTGTGAGTATCTCCGACCTCTCTCGACTTCTCAGCAATTGCTCACACGTACCTCTCAGTGTTCTCTGACAGCAGTCTTTCAAGCTATCTGCTGCACTGTGCCTGAGAATCTCCATGGCCACTGTGAGTGCTATCATCCGTCACTGATGCTCTTCTCTGCTGACCTAGAGAAGCAACTGCAGGCTCCTAAGGATAGCCATAAAGCATCAGAGCTATATCTCGCAAATATGCAGAACAATATGTCTCGTGAGTCAACCTTCACACCGTTCTTGGTTGCCTTCTTGATGCCTGCATCTTCTACACTGCCTACTTGACTTCATTCTCAAAGAGCTGTCGGTTTCTCCGAACTTCTCCATTCATCACTGTTTTCAATCTTCTCCGCGATGATCACATTGTCTCTGCATTCCTGTTACGAGCAAGAGCTTGGCCACACCCCGCTGCCTCTCATGTGTGCCTACGTATCTGCATCCTTTATGCCAAAATCAACTTTGTTTTAATATGGTCACCAAGCTTACTTGTGGATCGCTCTTGCAGGCAACGGCTACGGCAACATTCAAGCTGGGCTCTCCAGCCAAGCTCTGCTTTCCAACCAGGTGTATCACCAGATGTCAGGTCCAAACATCCATCAAGAGCATAACAATGCTGCCATCGATAACCTCGCCGACCACTTCGGAAAAATCAACTTCCGCAACGCAGCTTTACAGGGACAGGCAAAGCCAGCCAACAATACCTACCCAATGGGCGAGCCTAACATCAATGCCATGATGGGGCAGCAGGCTGCTGGTCCGATGTTGGTCCAGCTCCCTGACGGCTCTTTCGTCCCTGCCCAATACCAGCAATATGCCAACCAGTACAACATGGCTCTCGCACAATCTCCCCAGTATCAGCAAGCAGCATACAATGGCATGTCGTCTGCCGGCATTCCACATACGCCTCGCAACAACGCTTGGATGTCATCTCAAGGCATGCAACAGCTTCCAGACCTTGTCGCTCCTCGTCGTAGCTCGTGGTCATCAAACGAAGAAGCTAGTCCCCAGACACCTCTAGATGGCTACCAGCACACGGTCCTCATTTCGAGCCACTCGCCAACTACCTGGAACACAACACCATCTCCAATACAGTCCCAATTTCCGTACAACCAGCAGATAGCCAAGGACTCGGATGGCGTTCCTGTGTACGCAGACTTCTGGGCATGGACGCAGCAAGAACCCTCAATCCCACCGCCTGTTCCTGCCGTGCATAGCGGGCCCGATGGCGGACGTGGCAGCTTGGACAAGATTCTCGATAACCGCAATGGAACAACTAACGTCTACATTCGTGGACTACAACCAAATACGACTGACGAGATGTTAGAGCATTATGGTAGGCGCTTCGGACCAATCGTCAGCCAGAAGGCTATTGTTGAGATGACAAACCCCAAATTGTGCAAAGGGTACGTCTTCCCACTCCTCTGTTCCAATCTCCCGCGGACATCATTGACACTTCATGCAGATATGGATTCATTTTGTACCACAACTACAACGATGCTGAGAATTGCATTCGTGCATTCTTTTTTCTTGGCTATGAGGCCAAATTTGCAAAGGTACGAAAATCTGACACAGCTGAATTGACCCAATTGTGCTCATCTACCAGTAGGATTCTCACAACCAGCGTCTCAAGGCCTTGGGCGAGCCGGACAACACCAATCTCTACGTCTCGAATCTGCCTCGTTCCATGGTTGAAGTGGTAAGTTTCAACCTTCCACATACTGCGTACTTACTAATTTGCCTCGCAGGGTTTGGAAGCTCTCTTTCAGGAGGTGTTCCCAGAGAGTGTCTACCCTGACCACAAGCCCACATCGACCAAGATCTTGAAGGATGGCAATGGCATCAGTCGTGGAGTAGGATTCGCTCGGTAAGTCATTTGCGCCTTTGCCATCATGAGAATACTGATCTGTGATTAGCTTCGAGAGCCCTGAAGTCTGCCAGCAAATCATCGACACCTTTAACAACAAGGAAATTGGTGAAGGCAAGGCCGCCACCACGCTGCAAATTCGGTACGCGGATACAACGAAGCAGAAGGAGCTCAAGAAGTACACCGCGGAAAAACGCCAATTCAAGACCAACGAATACAACGAAGCCGTTTACGGTCCCAACTCCCCATGGAGACCTCTCTACTCGCCAATGTCGGCTTCGACATCCAGCTATAGCCCCCTCCCGATCCGTGCACCAGGATCGGCCGCACCATGGAGGACGCAGTCACAAGCCTCGTCAAGTTCACCCTCGTGAGTTCTTTGCCGTAGCCTTCTCCGTGCGAGCTTCATGCTAACAGTGACTAGCTATGTTGGCTACCCGCAGTCATATGCAACTTCAGCCCTTGGCTACGGTCAAGCTCACAATGGGCTACTTGGAAGCGCAGTTGTTAAGCCAAATGTCGATGCAATCCCAGCTCCAGCACGTCACACAACTCGTATCAAGATCGAGAGTCCCAGTGTTACTGCTGCGGCTAAGAAGGCTGCTGCAGAGGCTGTTGTCGAACACTTACCCGACGCGGAGCCATCCTCGGCATCCGATGAAGACACATTGGTCTGCAGATCCAAATCCAGCAAGAGCTGCAGCACGGATGTTGTCCTGTCGCCAACCAAGTCCAAACTCTAGGCATTACTTCGTTTCCGTCCTCCGTTTCGTTCAAAAGTTGTTCTCTTCCGCCGGCTAAGGTCTCCTCATGGCTAGCGTTGTCCTTTCGCAATCATTAATGTTCATTCCGCAAAGCGCCAGAGGGTACTTCCTGGACCTTTAGACCTTAACACGCCTTACGGCCCTAATTCTGCATCGTCATTAATATCTGCATAGCTTTACAATGCTTCGACCATAGCGGGCAATGTAGCCTCGGCTAGCTCGAGCACGACGTGTTTACGATGGGTGATTTGCTATCAGCGGCATATGCGGTGGCGTTATTTTGGCACGATTCACTCGAGCCTGTGCCATTCTGGCTCGGGATGGCGATTTCTTTCAAGCACTGTGTTTCACTCTTGCTGTAGTTGCTTCAATTGCTTCAGCTTCATAATACCATAGATTAGCACTAGCTTTGATAGACTTGCTCTTTTGCTGCTTAAATTTGTCCAATTTGCGCTCTTGGTGAATAACAGGTGAAAAGTAAGTTTATGAAATCCTATCCATTGACATACTCGATATCCCAGTAAGCAGGAAACTTGGCTGCATGATCGGGGCAAGAGATTCGCTCTTGTAGCCTTGCCTGCTGATGGATCTATCAGGAACACTCTAACCAGCAGGAGATTCCTCGGGCAATTCCTGTGGTCCAGTCGATTCATCAGAGCCAGATGAGTCGGCCTCTCCATTCAGGCTATCTTCGTCACGAGCTCGGTCGCCATCAACGCCAACAGCCTGCATGTATTCCTCCAGTTCCTTGGCCATTTTCTTCGAGAAACCCGATGCTTCAACTTCGACATCTAATCTCTTGCTTTTAGCGCCCCTAGCAAGCTTCTTTGCATCTTTGAAAAAGGGCCCAGGCTCATCGCTCACAAAATTGAATCTCCGCTCGAAAAATCGCTTCATGCAATTAACATCTCGGTCGAAGTACATTTCCGCGTTTGTGTGATCAATGGAAACCATCTGGGGGAAATCTATAATGACGGGCGTGAGTTGTATCGAGGAGGTAAGATCTGTAGGCGTGGCTTCGCTGTTCTTCGTTTGAACCTCTGAAAGTAGCTCCGACTTCCGCTGGTCCGTTGCTTCGGATTTGAGATCTTTGGCTACCTGGTCTTCTCTGATTAGAATGTTGAATTCGTTGAAGTCCCCATGTATCAGCCCAAAGCTCACTAGCCGCAATATCACATCAATCAATTCTGCATACAGCCCCGCGGGATCTGGTACGCTCTCAATCTGCCTCAACGGGAATGCATCTATCAGCTCCATCACGACCGTATGCCTGCTCTGTGCTATCGGCCCCGGCACCCTAAAGCCGTTCTCCTTTAGCACCTTCATGAATGCGTACTCTTTCCGCGCCGATAGTCGAGACATGTACATCCAGCTTGCGCTCGTGCGATGCTTTAAGTAGTCCCTGTTGTTCTTTATGCTGCGGAAAGATATACGACCAAGTCGGTGGATCTTAAGGATGAGTTGAGTACCCGAGGGCGAGGCCACCACGTAGATATCGGACTCTTTGCCAACGCCAATGCAATTGCCTGTGCTGTAGACCGTGGTGCGTTTGAGGTGGGTATGGAGGGCAAGATAGTCGAGTCCGCCGTAGGTAAGGCGGTATCCGTCATCTTGATAGGAGTGTCAGTATTGAGACGATATTGGTTTAGCGGAGGAGTGTACATTTGGCATTCTTCATTCGCGCTATGAGGTTCGCTTTCGCAAGAGTCGAGATACACTTATGAACACCACTTCCTCCACGCAAACCTGATAGCTGGGCGATCAACGGTGTAGGTACAATCTCATGGTTCTTGCTACCCATCTCCACCTATGGGGTCCTGGTCAGCTGTCAGTTTGGGAGCTGCGGAGGGCGGAGCGAGGTCAGGCATACAGCTGTTAGGACTCGCCAATCCTCGGAGGTGAGGTAGCGCAGCGCTTTTGTATCGAGCTTCATCTTGAATACTGGCGAGCTTGAATTTGCCGAGAAGTCAGGAAGGTGTTTTGGTAGTCTCGCAGAGGAGGAACTCTGTGCGGCGAAGGCGGCGAAGATCCGCAGCCTTGCCAAGCCTTTGCTGCCAAGCATTTTGAAAGATCGCCTCCAGAGCTCCAATGCGCCATCTCGGTACATTAGATCTAAACATCTTTGATCATTACCTCGAGACCAGCTCCTTTTTTTAATAGTGCACTGCAGTACCCTAGCATCAAACCTCCATCAACTGCCCCCAGGCTATCGGTTCTGCAACGCTGTCTATTGGTAATCTCTTGACATTGTTGATCGGCGGCCAACATGGCCAAAGAGAATGGAGCGCCCACCGCCGCCGAGAAAGGCAAGGGCAAGGCAATAGAGGAGAAGGCCACCGACAGCCACAAGAAGTCCGAAGAGACGAAGAAGGATAAAGATGGTAAGCCGATAGTCAACGGCACGAAGGGGGGAGAGCCAGAAGAAGGTACTTGGGTTCACAATGTATCATGGCAATCAATAGTTAATATTGCGCTATCATAGAGGAGCTGAATGAGGAGGACCAAAATCTCAAGAACGAGCTTGAGATGCTGGTTTCTCGTCTGCATGTAAGCCCCCATCCACCATCTCCGTGCTTGAAGCAGTGCCTTACAATTGTCGGTGAACAGGAACCAGATACCAGCCTCTATATACCATCCCTTCACGCTATCAAAGATTTCATCAAAACGTCCACATCTTCTATGACCGCAGTACCAAAGCCGCTCAAATTTCTACGACCGCATTACGATGACCTGACCAAGACTTTTGAGCAATGGCCAAGTGGGAAGGAAAAGGACTCTTTCGCAGACGTACTTTCTGTGCTTGGAATGACACAAGGAGATGAGGAGAAGCTTGACTCTCTCAAGTATCGTCTACTTGCTCCTTCTGAAGAGATGGGCTCATGGGGGCATGAATATGTTCGGCATCTCTCGCTCGAGATTGGGCAAGACTATCAGAGAAGAATGAATGATGATGAAGATGCTCAAGAGCTGTTCGATCTTTCGAAGACTCTCGTCCCGTACTTTCTAAGCCATAATGCCGAAGCTGATGCCGTGGATCTGTTGAGTGAGCTGGAGAAAATCCAGGAGATACCCCAGTACCTGGACGAGAACGCCTACGCAAGAGTTTGTCTTTACATGGTTAGCATGGTAAATTTACTCACGTACCCCGAAGATCAGCAATTCCTCAGGACGGCCCACGATATTTACAAGCAGTACAACAAGCTCCCACAAGCCGTGGTCCTTGCGATACGACTCAACGACATCGAACTCATACACAACGACTTCGACTCGACCACAGATGTAGCGATGAAGAAGCAAATGGCACTTTTAGTTGCACGACAGCAAATATGGCTGGAGCCTCCTTCAGAAGCCGAAGAAGAACAAGATCTGACCGATTGTCTAAGCAATGCGAAGCTGCCGGACTACTTCAAGTCATTAGCAAAGGAGCTCAACATTCTTGACCCTAAGATGCCAGAAGATATTTACAAGAGCCATCTCGAGAGCACGCGAACCGCTGGCCTTACCAACGTAGACTCTGCAAGGCACAATCTAGCCAGTGCCTTCGTCAATGCCTTCACCAATGTAGGCTTCGGCAATGACAAGATGATGCTGGGTGCTGCCGAAGGCGAAAAGACTGCATGGGTTTACAAAACCAAAGATGATGGCATGATGTCGACGGCAGCGTCCATGGGCATGTTACTAAAGTGGGACATTGAGAATGGCCTCGACCAAATCGACAAGTACACTTACGCACAAGAGGAGCAAATTAAAGCTGGCGCACTTCTGGCGATAGGCATTCTCAACTCAGGCGTCCGAATGGACTCAGAGCCAGCCTTGGCTCTGCTCAGTACCGAAGAAAACATTGGGGCTAAGAGCATACAAATGCGAGTGGCATCGATCATGGGCCTTGGCCTTGCATGTGCAGGAACTAACAAGGAGGATCTTCTGGAATTGTTGCTGCCCATCGTCGAAGATACATCACTCGACATGCAGCTCTCAGCCATGGCTGCGTTATCACTGGGTCTCATCTTCGTTGGCTCCTCGAACGATCGAGTCAGTGAAGCAATCATCACAACCTTGCTGGACGAAGAACGGCAAAAACAGCTAAAAGACAAATGGACACGCTTCATGTCATTAGGCCTTGCTTTGCTCTTTTTCGGTCGTCAAGAAGAAGTGGAAGTCATTCTCGAGACTCTGAAAGCTATTGATCACCCAATGGCCAAACCAGCAGCGGTACTTGCTGAGGTCTGCGCCTGGGCAGGTACAGGCACGGTGCTAAAGCTACAAGAGCTGCTGCACTTGTGCAACGACCACATTGAAGATGGTGACGATAAGAAGGGAGATGAGCTCATCCAGACGTACGCTGTTCTGGGTTTGTCTCTTATCTCCATGGGCGAGGAAGTCGGCCAAGAGATGGTACTTCGGCAGTTCGGTCATCTCATGCACTACGGCGAGGCCAACATCCGGAAAGCTGTCCCTCTCGCCATGGGCCTCATCAGCCCTAGCAACCCACAGATGAAGGTCTACGACACGCTCTCAAGATACAGTCACGATAACGACAACGATGTAGCAATCAATTCTATCTTCGCGATGGGTCTTCTAGGCGCAGGCACCAACAATGCGCGGCTAGCCCAGCTCCTGAGACAGCTTGCAAGCTACTACCACCGAGACCAGAATTCTCTGTTCATGGTGCGGATAGCGCAGGGACTTCTGCACATGGGCAAAGGCACCATGTCGATTAATCCCTTCCACACCGATCGCCAAATCCTTTCGAGAGTTGCCGCGGCCGGCCTACTTACTGTCCTTGTGGCTATGATTGATGCCAAGCAGTTCGTTTTGGCTGACTCGCACTATCTGCTTTACTACATTGTCACAGCTATGCATCCTAGATTCTTGGTCACGCTAGACGAGGAATTAAAGCCCTTACAGGTCAATGTCAGGGTGGGTCAGGCAGTCGACGTGGTGGGGCAAGCAGGTCGACCAAAAACCATTACCGGATGGCAGACGCAAAGTACGCCTGTGCTGCTCGCGTATGGCGAGAGGGCGGAGTTGGAGGACGAGCAATATTTGAGTCTAGCTAGCAATTTGGAGGGACTCGTGATACTGAGAAAAGTGTGTAATGCTACTTCCTCTACTTAAAGAACTACCTTAAGCTAACATGAGATAGAATCCAGCATGGGAAGAGTGACGCATAAGTGGTGTTGACTCCAGTTCTGGACAGCTACCCTAGCGTTGTAATCATAGAAATAGAAACATGGACACTTTGCATCTGAAACATTCTGCCGTTGCAAACGAGTTCAGTAAACCGCTAATACTCATCCTTCCGCAAGCAGCAGTGTGCGTCCCCAGTTAGACAAGAGTCTCAATGGTCTCATCCCGTTTTACATTTTATCGATGACTCAAAGGGTGTACATATAAGCAATTGCCATTTTGGTTGTCATGCGAGAGGTTTTCCCGTGTCAGTGGAGACGACTTTCCCTAGCAGATTGCGCCGAGGCTACAGTAACGGAATACTGACGTTCACATAAGTTGGCAAAGGCTCTCAATTTTGAAGCTATATGAGAAATTATGTACGGTAAGTGCTAGCAAAAGAACCGCGCATTGGGAATTCGTCGAGCCTTCGTAATCCATGAGACAACAAACTTCCTTTATAGGACCATTTCGGTCCGTATCCTCTATCTTATGACCATCCAACAGCAAATTTCGTAGCAGACTCATCGATCCGATTGCTCTTCTAAACGCCCGCCATTCTTTCATCTTGCAGTCCCTGAGGCTATTATTTCTGAGCTGCTGGTGCTGTGGTCGTAGTTCCCGGCTCTAGCGTATGTTCATGGCCTGCTGCTTTGACTACCTTTCCTCCCTCGAGCTGCTGGCAGACAGGCGTATTCATCATCCACGGATCAGCCATCATGTCCTCCAATGTTGCCCGCTGTCTGGGATTGATCTGAAGCATTTTGCCCATAATGGTCCTTGTCTCTCTAGGTAGAAGACGGAGTAACCGCCAGGGTCCTTTGATGACTTCTTGTCTGGGCGCATCAATACGTGGACCAGGGTTTTGTTCATTGGCGTGGTCTCCATCCGCTGGCCTTTCCCCATGCTGGTCATGTGGAGCGGAGCTGCGACGCTCGTCGGCCACAGCAGGTGTGACTTCTGTTGCAGACTTGGAGCGCTCTTTCGCTCCAGTATCAGAATAGGGTGTACCAGGAGTGGGCGGTGAGATGAAGAGCTTATATGAATTGTCGGTCACACGTGGTGCTTTCCATGGGAATCTTCTCAGCGACATGCAGGCGAATATTATGGCCAGAGACCAGACATCTGTGGGTTGTGGGTCATACTTGGGATGGTCGTAGACTTCGGGTGCTAAGTAAGGATCTGAACCGACGACGCCTGGTGATTGTGAGCTTCGAATTCCAAGACAAAGATGCAAAACACGTACCGGTTGCCAAAATGATATCATTCTCGAAAGGGTATCTGAAAACACTTGCGCTCCCGAAATCGATCAATTTCATAATTCCATGCTCGTTGACCACCACGTTGTCTAACTTGAGATCTCTGTGCGCAAGGCCCATGCTATGCAAGAACGTTACGCCGCTCACGATCTGGAGGAAAGAACATGCAACTTCTTCTCTTGACATTTTACCTGTCATGACGATTGCGAAAAGGTCATACGGCGCATACTCCATTACCTCGTACCAGTGACCTCGTTCATGAATGATATCAAGCGTCTCAATAATGTTTCCATGGTGCAACGTGGACCCAATACAGAATTCTGCGGTAACCTTCTTGTTATACTCTCGCTCCGTCTCATAGGAATGTCGATCTCGAAACTGCTTGACGGCAAAGGTCAAGCCGTCGCTGCTGCGCTTCATCAGCTTGACTGAGCCTCCAGCCCCAGATCCAAGGACTTTGCCGAATTTGCCCCACTTAGACTGCAGACCATGGTCATCGGCAAATGGGATATTGTTACCAGGGTGTGGTGGCGTTCTCAATCCTGAGCCATTGGCTGCCGCTTTCATGGCTTTTGCTGGTGATTGCGTACGCTTCGATTTATGATGTCCACCTATCCCAAAGAAGCGTTTTAGTTCCGACATCGAGCCGTGTGGCTTCTCGTCTAGATGGCCTAGGTGGTCTTTCTGTCCACCCATTGAGTGTACAGAGAAAGTCGACTTTCTGTTCTCAGCTTTGAGATCATTTCCACTGTTTGAGCGCGGTAATGCACCCGAGGAAGCGCCGGCTAGGTTGATGCCAGATCGACGGCGTGCGTCTCCAAAGACAAATCTTTTGTCTATTGAGTCAAGATTCCTAGTTTGCGGCGGTCTTTTGTTCCTTGCGTATGGATCCTTGTGGTCACCAGCTGGTGTAAAAGGTCTTGAGTAGCCTGGTGGTGTGACTGTCCCAGAGCCTCCTTCAGTATGAGAAGGGCTTGTCTCTCGAGAAGGCACTTCGGAGCTTTCACTCTGCCCTGGCGCTATAGACCCTTCGCTTGGTCCTACGGAAAAAGCCGTTGCCTGCCTTGCACGTGGCTCTGTGATACTGGATCCTTGAGATATCGATGTAGGACGAGTCGAAGCTTGATCAGACGGCGTGGTTGGTCTCGAAGTAGCGGCACTTGTAGGGGAAGGGTCTTTTCGTGGATCAGGAGTTTGCGGGGCCATCTGGATAGGGTCTGGGTGGACTTTAGCAAGATTTGCGCCCGATCCATTGGGAATTTGGCCACGATGTGTGCCAGCTGGAGTGAGAGGAGGTGTAGGCATTGCCGATGATGGTGGTGAAAATTTCGGGGACGTTGGGCCGGATCTTGTTGCTTCCCTCGACGTATAGTACTGACTCGATTCATTTGACGGCGCCCTCGACACAGGCAGCGACACAGGTTCAAACGCGAAGTTGCTCGTTCGCGCTTGGTGTATATGCGAGTTTTGCAGGCCCAAAGACAGATTCCGTATTTCATCCTGCGCTTCTGGGCTCATTGGAGGACGTAGATGGTCAGAACTCTGGGAAATGGACTGTAGACTCTGAGAGGGCTCTATTTCCTGATTTACGGAAGCAAATCTGACTGTCTGTGGCAGTGTGTCCCCCAATGGCTGTGCAACTGGTTGCCCTTGTATTTGGCTCTGGTCATGGTGACCCGCCGAAGTAGCTTCATCTAACAGTACGCGTTGGGTAAGCTGACTACCGTGCCACGAATCCTGGAGGGCTGACCTACCTTGCGGCTCCAATACCTCTCTAGGTACTGATGTATCCATCTTGACGCTCAATACGCTCTCTGGAAAGAACGAATATGGTGGGTCAAAAGATCGAATTCAAGACGGGCCGACTTCGCATGTTGGGGCAGGCCAGTAGAATTTATATTCCACCAGGGACCGAGGGCGCGGCAGGAGCAGTTGCTCTGATTTCCAAACTCGTTATTTAGGGGTATAGATGTTTTCAATGCTCGATACAACAGGCGGCTGTATGCTCAAGAAGGATAGCAGTTGAAGGCGTAAATTTGGAGTATTGATTTCTGCAGGCAGGTGGGATGTCGATTACTCCATCAGACTAAGACTGAAGCTTATCGCTGCCGAGGTTACTTAGCCGTAACTACCTTAAGCTACCGTACTTTACTCAAGGTAGTTAGCCGCCTGCTCTTACCAAACCGCGACCATATGGAGAGACTGGTCTACGACGTTGTTCAGCGAAAGCGACGATATACGTCCTTGGGAAGGTAGGAATGGATTAGGCTTAGGCTTTCCTGCTTTTGGGAGAATGACCATTGATTTCTCAGAGTGGCAATTGACAGAGAGCGAGGGACTACTGGTAAGATGCGTCGTCACTTACGTGGAACTGAATCAATGAATCAGGTCAAGCCGTTTCCAAAAAAGCTGAGAGAATCTGGTGGATTGCAAGAAGAGGGCACATTCCGAGTCAAAATCCAGTAGGGCGGCCATTATCCACAAATGGAATGGTGGCCATGGAGGGTTGTGGCAGATATCCGTGTACGATTTGGGCACCGTGTACAGCTCGTCCACAGTCATTTTGGAAACGTGAATGTAAGCTGATAGAGCATGACTTCTAAGTAGGGAAAAACCCTTGATGCCTTGGGGACAGATTTCGAAATTTTGTGCAGGACCCTCAGGAGCAATATCAGGGTACGAGTAGCAGTCCGGAAAATTTGTTTGATTGTACTCGTAAAGACTTGTTGGATTCCGAGCGAATAACCCCTTGATGTTGGACTGCTGTGCTTCAAGACTTGCCTCTATAGGCATGGCTTCGTCCTATATCTGTACACGAAAGACACCATCGCTGTGCAAATATTGACTGCACCCCACCCTCATTCATGCAACCACCGTAACTCCGATAGATTTAGCCTGCGCAATGACACTCTTACACAACCCTTCCAACGGTAACCCTGATAACCTGAGTTCTGATTGCTTTATTTTTGCGATATCATAGATGTGTTTCAATGAGACCTCTCCGACACTTTCCTTCCCAGGCAGCATGGCTCCCCGTACCTTGCCTTTTTTCTCTTTAACGTTGGCAGCTTGTAGGAGCAGGTAGGATGTGGTTGGCGTCCGGAGTTCGAAGTGGAACGAACGGTCTGGTCGGACAGTGACTCGAGCTGGGATTGGGATGCCAGGAGTCATGTATGCAGTTCGCGCGTTGAACTCCTATGGGAGTATATGAGTAGACGGATTCCATTTTCAATGTAACGAAGCGCGACTTACTTTACAGAAATCTATGCTCTTTACACCTTTGCTTCCTAGCGCGGGGCCGACTGGAGGACTTGGGCTTGCTTGACCGGCGCCGACTATGAGCTTGACCACCTGGTCCTTGGCCATCGCCTTGCGTGCCATTTTTGCGGGAGTAACGAGCTAAGAAATTTGTCAAAGCGATAGGTAGTCCCCTGGCGGTCGATTTGGCGGCAGGTGTCAGATTGGAGATAGACTAGAGGTTGGGACAATTTTAGAGGATACGCTCATGAATATTCATTCGAGCTTTACCATCTCGAAAAGGACGTTGTTCGCAATCCCGAACCAAAGTTGAAAGATCTTCTCAACGGCTCGGTCCGTCGCCTCGTCTCACCTGCACATTGACGTCTCAAGGCACCTAAGAGATTCGGCCTTGGTCGTAGGTAAACACCTCAAAGCTGTAGATACTCTGAAATCAGGCATCATGAATTGGATAAAGCAGCAGTGAGTTCTGAGTTGTGTGGTTGGCGCATCTTCGCTGACGGTACAGGGTAGCAAATGTCGCTGGAACGCAAGAGCCAATCTATGGACCCTCAGCAATACAATCAGTAGAGGACCAGGCGAAGATTACATCCTACACCGAGCTCTCGAAAGACGACTTAAAATGGGCCGCAATGACCTCGACCTGCGTGGAGACACAGACTTTCTACCTCATGGCGGATAGTGGACATCTTGGAATGGCTCAAGTCATCTACAGCAATGTCGTGTGAGACATCCGAGCTCACTTTTGATAAGAGGCACGCTGATGCTCTCACTATTAGTGGTATCCACACTACATGTCAATTCAACACGAAGATCTTCTATCCCGGTGGCAAGACACCCAGCTTGTGGTCGTCTGATGCGCTCGACGGCGCCGACTTCGATTCTGAAAAGCTGTCCTTCCACGCAGACGGGTGCGCGATAACACTCAGCGAAGACGGTGCATCATACACAATCAAGTCTGTTACCAATGAATCAAGCATCGTGAATCTGACCGTTACCCGAACGGCACCCGGCTTTCATGTGGGCAAGGATGGAAAGAGTTATTTCGGGACTGATCCAAAACGTCCATGGGGCTCGATGAGGCATGGATTCTGGCCCAGATGTCATGCGGAGGGTAGCATCATTACCAAGGCCGGACCAGTCGACTTCAAAGGGAAGGCCTTCTTCGTACACGCTCTCCAGGGAATGAAGCCCCATCACGCTGGTAAAGACTTATGCTACTATTTCTTGAAGGCTACTCACTGACATCGGATAGCCGCCAAGTGGAACTTCATCGACTTCCAATCCCCCACCTACTCAGCGGTGATGATGGAGTATACTACACCACCATCATATGGCTCCACCATCGTCAACGTAGGTGGTATTGCTGTAGACGGTCAGATCCTCTGCGCAGGCTCTGGGGACAATTCAGTGGAGCACACACAAGTCAGGAAGGATTCGGACAATGACTGGACGGAGCCAGTGGCCGTCAATTTCGCCTGGGGTGGCTCAACCAAAGATGGAAAGAAAGTTACTGCAACACTCGCAGGAAGCCTGGGAAAGCGACTTGACAGAGTCGACGTTATGGAAAAGGTCCCAGGCTTCATCAAGACCATTGTTGGAGGAGTAGCTGGAACAAAACCTTACATTTATCAGGTAAGCTACAGATTCACCAGGATGGAGGTTCAAATCATGTTACTAATCAAGCTGTATAGTACTCGCCTCAACAGAAGCTTTCCATTACGGTGAGCGTTGATGGGGTCGAGACGACAGAGCAAGGAGAATTGTTCACAGAAGCGACCTTCATTTCCTGATGTAATTACTCCCTGATGATTCTTGCATATGCCCCCTCAGTACCTAATTATACGACTAAACGGCCGGTACATAGCAAATAGTATAGCCCTTTGAAATTCGAATATTGAATGCCTACCAGGTCAGCCAAAGAATGTGGGGGCCTTGGGTGATGACGAATTTGTGCTATATGCCAAAACCCAGTATTGAAGCCTTGAACATGACGATCTCTCCGAACGTCAGACATACAATCAGTCTATTGATATATCTATGGCACTGACAATATAAGACCTGGAGCATTATGAGTGAGGCTTGGTACGAGTAACCCATAACACATTGTGTGCCTAAAAGTACCTTAAAATTGTAGGAGCGCATTGACTAAGTAGCGCGGTCCACGTCGAACGCGCCAAGAATTTTCCCCGTAAATTCATGGTGACGATTAACACCCTTTGCTTTCAGGAATCAACAGCTGCATCTTCGGCGTCACTTTTCGCAGACAACGACCCAACGTTGCTCTGTTACGCCACACACTCATTAAGATCTCAAACAAATAGCCCATGCCATTCTACAATGGAGGTAGCCACCCCAGGGCAAGGGGCCAACGGCCATGCCCCCTCCACACCTTCACCAGCAACCATCGATCCAGATCTGGTGGTACGGCACCTGGTCGACCTCCTTGAGGTAACTTTGGGCGCGTCCTCGGAAGAATTGGAAGGCAAGGGGAGCATACTGTCTGAAGCTAGACGAAGTGATACAGTGCAGCGATGCACACGCTTTGCCTCAGAGTCGCAAGTAGCCATCTATGTCCAGAAGACTGTGGTCAGTCCAGATATGCCGAATGGTGTCTCGAACGGCCATGTTTCTTTAGGTATGCCTAGGACTCAAATTCCGGAAGATGCTCTTCTAATATCGACCCTCAGAGCACTCTGCCCACTACGTCTACTCTCTCTCAAACGAAATATCATTCTCGCCTACGACGGTTGCTTCGGTTGCCCTGATCAAACGACCACAACCGATAGATCCACGAATACCCCTCCCAACACAGATACAGGTCATCAATCTGCCTGGGATAGCAACTTTGAGCGATAGTACGGCCGCCCAAGGCAACTCCGCCTCGCCTTACGAGATCCTCCATTCCATCATACACCTAGCTCTGGCCCCGTACTTTAATGCCTATACGCAGGGTCAGAAGTCTTTGGCGGGAAGCACTGACCGCTCCGACACAGATGCCAAAACCGGCGTTCCAGGTACGAAAAAGAAGCTGGCAGAATTGGAACTCAGCCTGCTTCACCTACAGCAGAACGTGGAGATTCCGGAACTCGTCCTTTCGTTCCCGGACGTTGTGCAAGAGGCTCTCAGCATAGCAGCGCAGAACAACGGCAAACCCTCAGTCGACATGATACAGTCCCAGCTCTTGTCTGATACCAGATTTCTGAACGACTTACAGAACACCGTCAATAATTGGATCAAGTCTATACAAGCAATCACAAAAATGTCTAGAGATCCGGAAAGTGGTTCGGCCACACAAGAAATCAATTACTGGATCTCTCTCGAAGCAGCACTGAAAAGCATCGATCTACAGACAAGGAATGATGGCGTCCAGCTCACTCTAGATATCCTGCAGCATGCCAAAAGATATCAAGTAAAGGTCAGCTTTTATGCAGATACAGGACTGAAGGAGGCGCTAGACACTGTTCAGAAGTACAATCAATTGATGCGAGAATTTCCTATGGACGAGCTTTTGGCCGCGACGACATTGCAAAAAGTGCAAGAATCTTTGGACACAATATTCGGGCATCTCAATAGGAAATTGCGCTTCACTACTTATCCCATTGCTCGCGCTTTGCCTCTAGTCCACGCCATCTCCGGAGACCTTGATACCCAACTCCACTCGCTTCTTCACGGCCGAACGCTCATGCATCTCGAGTTTAAGGATTTCGAAGCTGTTATGGATAGAGCGGAGGACATCTGGAGTAGATGGGACGAACACGCAAAAGACTTCACAAACGTAGCACGTGAGCTAATGAGGAAGAGGGCCGAGAAGTTCATGCCCATCAAAGTTGTTGGACGTCACTCAAAAACACAAGATCGGATGAACTACATCAGAACGTTTCGAGTCAATCATGAACAGCTGCAGCGAACCATTATTACTGTACTCGGCAACAGGAGCTTAAGCAGCACCGCAGCAGATGAAACCATCGATACCCAGGTTGTCCTTGTGGAAGAGATTGGCGATGTGGATGCAGTGCAAGAGGTAGCGCAAGCATACGCAGCCCTGAAAGATGTTGACGTTCTCGACGTTTCAGATGAAGGAACGCAAATCTGGGTGCAGGCAGAGGCAACTTACAATGAGCGGACATCCCGGGTTGAGAATTCCATCATTGCCCGCCTTAGGGATCGATTGGCTACTGCAAAGACGGCAAATGAAATGTTTCGAGTGTTCTCAAAATTTAACGCGCTGTTTGTTCGCCCTAAAATCCGTGGAGCGATAAGTGAATACCAATCTCAGCTCATTGACAAAGTCAAGTATGACATATCTGCCTTACACGAACGCTTCAAGCAACAGTATAGTCACTCCGAGGCCCATGCTATGGCTCAGCTTCGAGACCTGCCTCCAGTGGCTGGTGCCATAATCTGGGCTCGTCAAATTGAGCGTCAACTAGACGGCTACATGAAGAAGGTGGAAAACATCCTCGGCCAAGAATGGGCCCTCCACTCCGAGGGACAGAAGCTCGAGGCTGAAGGCAGCATGTTTCGAAAAAAGCTCGATACGAGACCAATTTTCGATGCGTGGCTTCAAGATGTCCAGCGACGTAACATTTCAATCTCTGGTCGGCTCTTTGGGATTGTGAGGAATCGCGCAATGGGAAACGCATTAGAACTTACCACCAACTTCGACCCCCAAGTCATCGTTTTGTTTAAAGAAGTGAGGAACTTGCTATGGCTCAACTACCAGATACCACACGCAGTTAGCAGCATTTCGAAAGAAGCTAAGCGGGTCTACCCATACGCAGTCAGTCTCATGGAGAGCGTACGGTCTCTGGCTCAGACGAGCCGAGTCATCGAGTCGTTGCCAAAGGTCTCCATTCTCCTTGGCGGATACCAAAAGGACATCCAACGCCTTATTCTCACGGGCGTGAGCCTGAAGTGGGAGTCTTTTGTCCACTCCTACGATCTTCACGTAAAACACACGCCGTTGCTCGCAGGGGCAGCGACAGCACGATCTGCTTCTGGTGGTCGGGGTGAGAGCAAACATGTCCAGTTCGTCCGTGACTTCGCTTCAACAGCTTCCGTATTGCAAAGTAAGACCTCCGCGCTACAGGAAATACACGACACTATTCAAAAAGCCATACATGACCTGCAAATCTGTCCCTACGAATCTTCGGTCTTCAGTGGTCGTTTAGAGACAATTCAGACAGCCGTGGACCAGCTGAATCTTGAGAATTATGCTAATTTGGCATTTTGGGTCCTGGAGATGAATTCGATCATTGAGGCTGTATTGATAGAGCGACTTCGCAAAGCAATGCACCTTTGGGTCGAGACTTTTACCACGTCAGCAACAGAGACAGTCAATGGCGACAGCTTACGAAGAGAAGATCCAGCGGGCCCCGAAGAGGCCCACAACATTCCTAACCTACGCATTCAAATTCTCGAGGTACTCATGCGTAACCAGATTGTATATCTAGAGCCTCCGGTTCAGTCCGCTCGCGCCAGCTGGCTGTCTCAATTGCATGAGTGGCTCGGTGTTGCGTGCAACCTTCCTCAAATCATGTCGTCCAGATACGAAATGAAACTGGAGATCGGTAGCGCCGCTGCTTCAAGAACCCGCTTCACACATCTTCCTGGTCTTTGTATCCGTGATCTATCGGCCGTTTATCAAACCATCGAGGATAAGCTCCAAGGGATAGTCACCTACGTCGACAAATGGCTCCAATTCCAGTCGTTGTGGGACCTTGAACCGGATTACGTCTACGGTGTTCTAGGCGATGATTTGGCCAAGTGGCTGCAACTTCTCCAAGAAATACGCAAGACTCGGGAGACCTTTGACACTTCTGAGTCCAGCAGAAATTTTGGAACGGTAACAGTCGACTACGAGCAGGTGCAGACAAAGGTCACCGGCAGATACGATCAGTGGCAACACGAAATACGTTTGAAGTTTGCTGGACGGTTAGGCAATAGGATGCGCGAAGTCTATGCGGAAATCGAAAAGGCTCGCCGAGACCTTGAAGGACAATCACTTGAAGCATCATCTACCGCTCAAGCGGTTTCTTTCATCACAGTCGTTCAGCAATGCAGGAGGAAGGTGGAGGTCTGGGAACCTGAAATCGAAGTCTTTCGACAGGGCCAAACGCTCCTGACCCGACAACGTCATCAATTTGCCTCTGATTGGTTGTTCGTAGAACAGGTGGACCATGAGTGGACGGCGCTCAATGAGATATTGGATCGCAAACTGAAGATCGTGGAGGACCAGACAGATGCATTGCGTGCAAAGATTCAAGCTGAAGACAAGGTCGTCAGCGAAAAGGTCAAAGACCTAAAAGCGAGCTGGAACGACGAGAAGCCAATCTCAGGCAACATCCCCCCTAACGAGGCATCGTCCACTCTTAGCTCCTTTGAAACACGTCTTACAAGCCTGCAAACCGAGACAGATATGGTTTATAAGGCGAAAGAGGCCCTCAACTTACCTGGTAATCTGGACACTGAACTGGCTACGATTCTAGACGAGGTCCATGATTTTTTGTCGGTCTGGGCTGCCCTATCAACCATATGGAAGAGCCTGAATGATCTTCGCGATACTCTGTGGAGTAGCGTTCAGCCCAGGAAGTTGCGACAATCGATTGATAGTCTCATAAAGATGACGAAAGATATGCCAAGCCGCATGCGCCAATATGCTGCTTTCGAGCATATACAGTCGGTCCTCCGCCAACTTTTGAAAGCCAACTCGCTTCTATCTGACATGAAATCCGAAGCGGTGCGTGAACGCCACTGGATCAAGATTTACAAAGTTTTGAAGCCTGGCAAGCGGTATCATCCAGTCTCGATGAGTCTCGGCGACGTTTGGGACCTCCAGCTTGCCTCAAGCGAAGCCGTCATACGGGACATCGTTGCCCAAGCGCAAGGAGAGATGGCACTCGAAGAGTTTCTGAAACATGTCCGTGATACGTGGCAGACCTACTCACTGGAACTAGTAAACTATCAGAACAAGTGTCGATTGATAAGAGGTTGGGACGACCTGTTCGCAAAGTGCAGCGAGAACCTTAACTCTCTACAAGCAATGAGACATTCTCCGTACTACAAGGAATTTGAGGAGGAAGCCTCATCCTGGGAAGACAAGCTCAACCGAGTGCATGTCCTCTTCGATGTCTGGATAGACGTGCAAAGACAGTGGGTGTACCTCGAGGGCGTCTTCACTGGGAACGCGGACATCAAACACCTGCTTCCAGTCGAGTCGTCGAGGTTTCAAAATATAAATTCAGAGTTCTTTGCTGTACTAAAGAAGGTCTACAAATCGCCATTCGTGCTCGACGTGCTAAACATTTCAGGGGTCCAGAAGTCGGTGGAGCGACTTGCCGAGCTCCTCAATAAGATCCAAAAGGCTTTAGGGGAATATCTTGAGCGTGAACGCATATCTTTCCCCAGATTTTATTTTGTTGGTGACGAGGACTTGCTTGAGATCATTGGGAATAGCAACGATACTATGAAGATAGCCAAGCATTTTCGGAAGATGTTTGCAGGTCTCTCGGGCCTTCTTATGGACGATGAGTCGACCATCACAGGTTTTACTTCGAACGAAGGCGAGCAAGTGCTACTCAAGAAACCAATATCCTTGGTAAAGACACCAAAGATCAATGATTGGCTTGCTGCGTTGGAGTCCAACATGAAGTCGTCGCTAGCTGAGCTCCTCGGAGAAGCCGTGCAGTCATTTCGCACACTTTTGAGCAGCCCTGAGATCGACACTGTATCCTTCATCAGCTACCTCACGACTTTTCCTGCACAGATCGTGGTTCTCGCAACTCAAGTGGCATGGACTACGTCTGTTGAGGCAGCCCTTGCGTCAGGTGGTAATGGCCTACAGCTCTTGCACGATGTGTCAGTCCGGCTACTGGGGATCCTAGCATCTACTGTCCTTGGAGACCTGGAGTTCTTAATCAGGAAGAAATGCGAGCACTTGATCACCGAATTCGTCCACCAACGCGATGTCATTAGCAAGCTGATCAAGGCTAATGCATCCGCACGAACACACTACCTCTGGCTTCTACAAATGCGCTACGTCTACAAGGCTGATGGCGAATTTGCCGATCGTCTGCGGATCAAGATGGCCAACGCTGACCTTGCATATGGTTTTGAGTATCTTGGCGTGGCTGAAAGACTTGTGCGGACCCCCTTGACTGATCGATGTTTCCTGACATGCACGCAAGCGATGGCGCAACGCTTGGGTGGATCTCCTTATGGGCCAGCGGGTACTGGTAAAACAGAGTCAGTCAAAGCTCTTGGTGTCCAGCTTGGGAGATTCACACTAGTATTCAATTGCGACGATACTTTCGACTTTCAAGCCATGGGTCGTATCTTCCTAGGGATATGCCAGGTTGGCGCTTGGGGCTGCTTTGACGAGTTCAACCGATTGGAAGAGCGCATACTGTCAGCAGTCTCTCAGCAGATACAGAATATCCAGCTTGGTTTGAAGTGCGGCATCGAATCTGGCAATTCAAGAATTGAGCTAGCTGGAAGACGATTTTCTGTGAACGCCAATACTGGGATATTCATAACAATGAACCCTGGCTACGCCGGGCGTTCCAATCTGCCTGACAACCTGAAGAAGCTCTTCCGTAGTGTGGCGATGTCGAAGCCTGACAAAGAACTTATCGCTGAGGTCATGCTCTATTCACAAGGGTTCAAACAAGCAAAACAGCTCTCAAAGCAGACGGTACCGTTCTTCGATAGCTGTGCAGCTCAGTTGACAAAGCAAGCCCATTACGACTTCGGCTTGCGAGCGCTGAAAAGTGTGCTTGTCAGCTCGGGCGGCCTCAAACGCACCAGACTAAATACCACCACACAGGATGCACAAGTCGAGGAGGACTTGGAGCCCCAGATCATTGTACAAAGTATCCGAGAGACTATAGCGCCCAAATTGATTCGCGACGACGTGGAAACTATGAAACGCGTCGAACAGGAAGCCTTCCCCGGTGTCCATTATGTTTCAGCAAAACTAGAGGTATTAGAAACCGCGATTCGGACGGACGCTGCGGAGAAGAATTTGGTCATCAACGACACATGGATGACGAAGATACTACAGCTGTATCAGATCCAAGGCATTCACCACGGTGTCATGATGGTAGGTGACTCTGGCTCAGGTAAATCTGCAATCTGGAAAGTTCTGTTGAAAGCTCTTCAGCGAGCCGAAGGCGTCGAAGGCGTCTGCCATATCATCGACTCTAAAGTCATGTCAAAGGAAGCACTGTATGGTAATCTCGATAGCACTACTCGCGAATGGACCGACGGACTTTTCACTAGTATCTTGCGAAAGATCGTCGACAATCTACGTGGAGAAGATTCAAAGAGACATTGGATTGTCTTTGATGGCGATGTTGATCCTGAGTGGGTCGAGAATCTGAACAGTGTTTTGGACGACAACAAGTTGCTCACACTACCTAACGGAGAACGCCTTGGGTTGCCGCCAAATGTTCGGATCCTGTTTGAGGTGGAAACGCTAAAGTACGCCACACTTGCAACCGTCAGCCGCTGCGGTATGGTTTGGTTCAGCGATGACACTGTCAAGTCAGATATGCTGGTCGCAAAATTTCTCCAAGGCCTACGAAGCACGGCATTCGATGAGCTTGACGAGGACACAGCAGGTCAAGCCTCGGCGAAAGCTCTTGTAATGCAGGAGCAGGTGGCAAAGCTACTCCAGCATTTTTTCGGCACGGTACATCTTCTTGAAAACGCTTTGAATGAAGCCTCGGGGTATAGCCACATTATGCAGTTCACCGAGATCAGGGTACTCAATACTTTGTTCTCGCTATTGAACAAAGCTTGCAGGACAGTTATTGAATATAACATCCAGCATGAGGATTTCCCACTGGACCAGGAGCAGGTCGAGTCTTTCGTTTCTAAAAAAGTACTTCTAGCATTGGTCTGGGCCCTAGTCGGAGACTGCCCGATTATAGAAAGGCGAGCCTTTGGCGAATACATTGCCAATCTTTCGACTTTCGACACCCCTTTACTGAGCGAGTCAGCTTCCCTGATCGACTTCGACGTATCCCTCCCGCGAGCAGAGTGGACTTCTTGGCAATCTCAAGTACCCCACGTCGAAGTCAACACCCACTCAGTCACCCAGACCGACATGGTCATACCGACGCTGGACACGGTACGCCACGAGGATATTCTGTATTCCTGGCTAGCTGAGCATAAACCTCTCATCTTGTGTGGTCCCCCAGGTTCTGGAAAGACAATGACTCTTTTCAGCGCCTTGCGGAAATTACCGAATATGGAGGTCATTGGACTTAACTTCTCTAGCGCGACTACCCCAGACTTGCTGATCAAGACGTTCGACCAGTATTGCGAATACCGAAAGACTCTCAATGGGGTAGTCATGTCTCCAAGCCAGATCGGCAGATGGATTGTGTTCTTCTGCGATGAGATCAACCTTCCCGCTCCTGACAGGTATGGAACGCAAAGAGCCATCTCATTCCTCCGTCAACTAGTAGAGCAAAACGGCTTCTGGAGGACATCCGACAAGATTTGGGTAACTCTGGAACGTATTCAATTCGTCGGAGCTTGTAATCCTCCTACTGATGCCGGGCGAACACCTTTGGGGGCACGATTCCTGCGGCATGCTCCGGTGGTCATGGTCGATTATCCTGGGGAAGTCTCCCTTCACCAAATCTATAGCACGTTCAATAGCGCAGTGTTGAAGATCATCCCGAATCTCCGCGGCTACTCCGATCCGCTCACAAAAGCAATGGTTCAACTATACATGGAATCCCAAGCACGATTTACGCCAAAGATACAACCTCATTACGTCTACTCACCTCGTGAATTGACAAGGTGGGTCCGCGGTATATATGAGGCGATTAAACCGCTAGAGAACCTCTCAATCGAGGGCCTTGTCCGGGTGTGGGCTCATGAAGCACTTCGATTGTTTCAAGACCGCCTCGTAGCGGAAGAAGAGCGGAAGTGGACCGACGACACGGTGCGGCGCATTGCGTTGGAGCACTTTCCAAATATGGATGATGATGCTGCTTTGAAGGGACCAATCTTGTTCTCCAATTGGCTGTCTAAGAACTACATACCCGTAGAGCGGGAGCAACTCAGGGATTTCGTCAAAGCAAGGTTGAAGACTTTCTGCGAGGAAGAAGTAGACACGCCCATCATCCTCTTCAACGACGTCTTGGAGCATGTACTACGTATCGACAGAGTGTTCCGTCAGCCTCAAGGGCATCTCATTCTCATTGGTGTAAGTGGAAGCGGCAAGACAACTCTCTCGCGGTTTGTCGCATGGATGAATGGACTTAGGGTCTTCCAGATCAAGGTGCATGGCAAATATTCTGCGAGTGACTTCGATGACGACCTTAGGGATGTTCTTCGGCGTTCTGGATGCAAGGGTGAAAAGATTTGCTTTATTATGGACGAGTCGAACGTTCTCGATTCCGGCTTTCTGGAGCGTATGAATACACTACTGGCAAATGCTGAAGTCCCTGGACTCTTCGAAGGAGACGAGTTCGCAGCACTCATGACGGCCTGCAAAGAAGGCGCACAGCGACAAGGCCTTCTTCTTGATTCGCAAGAAGAGCTATACAAATGGTTCACTCAACAAATAGTCAAGAACCTCCACATCGTATTTACCATGAACCCACCGGAGGGCGGACTTTCTTCCAAAGCTGCAACAAGTCCAGCATTGTTCAATCGTTGCGTACTAAATTGGTTCGGCGACTGGTCGGACCAGGCCCTTTTTCAGGTAGGATCTGAGCTGACCCAGTCGGTCGACCTTGATCGCCCAGACTTTGTTGCGCCTGACAGTATTCCTGTTGCCTATAGTGGTCTCTCGCTTCCTGCCTCTTACCGCGATGTTGTGGTCAATTCTATGGTCTACGTCCACCACTCTTTGCACCGTTTCAATCAACGTCTTCTGAAGCAACAGGGTCGGAAGACCTTCCTTACACCCAGGCATTTCCTTGACTTTGTCGATCAGTGCATGCGGCTATTCAATGAGAAGCGTGAGGACTTGGAAGAACAGCAACGTCATCTCAATGTTGGACTGGAGAAATTGAGAGACACTGTTGACAAGGTCCGGGACTTGCGTGCGAGTCTAGCGCAGAAGAAGACTCAGCTAGAGAAGAAGGATGCCGAGGCCAATGAGAAGTTACAACGCATGGTTGCCGATCAACGTGAAGCTGAGCAGCGCAAGTCTGCCTCTTTGGTTGTCCAATCAAACCTTGATAAGCAGGAAGAGGAGGTCGCGAAACGCAAGGAGGTCGTCAATGCTGATTTAGCGAAAGCTGAGCCCGCTGTGCTAGATGCCCAGGAGGCCGTTGGTAATATCAAGAAGCAACAACTGACAGAAGTGCGTTCAATGGGTAACCCGCCTGCTGGCGTCAAGCTTGCCTTGGAGGCTGTATGCACACTCCTTGGCCATAAAAACGAAAGTTGGAAGACTATACAAGGGATCGTACGGCGAGACGATTTCATAGGCAGCATTGTTGGATACGACAGCGAACGTCAAATGACACGAAACCTCCGCACCAAGATGCAGAACGAGTTCCTCTCGAAAGACGACTTCACATATGAGAGGGTCAATCGTGCTAGCAAAGCTTGCGGTCCCCTTGTACAGTGGGTAGAAGCGCAGGTCAACTTCTCCACCATTTTAGATCGCATTGGCCCTCTGCGCGAGGAGGCTGAACAGCTTGAAGACCAAGCTCTACAAACAAAAGCGGAAGCGAAAGCTATTGAGAACACCATCAACAATCTTGAGAGCAGCATTGCTACCTATAAAGCAGAATACGCTGATCTGATCAGCGAAACCCAGTCAATCAAGTCAGAGATGTCTCGAGTGGAGAATAAGGTCACAAGGAGCGTGAAACTGCTAGACAGTCTGTCAGCGGAGCGGACTCGATGGGAGTCAGGTAGCAAATCCTTCGATACACAGCTCAGCACGATAGTGGGTGATGTCCTGGTAGCAGCAGCTTTCCTCGCCTATAGCGGCCTTTACGACCAACAACTACGCAAGGCGATGATTGACGATTGGCTTGATCAGTTGGGTCTTTCGGGCATCAAATATAAGATGCACAATCCAGTCACAGAGTACCTCTCGAACGCAGACGAGCGCCTCAAGTGGCAAGAGAACGGCTTGCCTGTTGATACTCTTTGCACAGAGAATGCCATCATCTTGAAACGCTTTAATCGTTATCCACTCATCATTGACCCGTCTGGACGTGCAACGGACTTTCTGAACAACGAGAGCAAAGAGCGCCGACTAACAGTCACGAGCTTCCTGGATGATTCTTTCATCAAGCAGCTTGAGAGTTCTCTCCGTTTCGGCAATCCCATTTTGATCCAGGACGCTGAGCATTTGGACCCAGTGTTGAACCACGTTCTAAACAAGGAATACCAGAAGACTGGAGGTCGTGTATTGATCCAGCTAGGCAAGCAGGAAATCGATTTCTCACCAGCTTTCAAGCTCTATCTTTCTACGCGAGACCCCTCGGCCATGTTCCCGCCCGATATTTGCAGCCGAACTACCTTCGTCAATTTCACTGTCACTCAAAGCAGCCTTCAAACCCAATCGTTAAACGACGTGCTCAAGTCTGAACGGCCAGACGTTGACCAGAGACGGACGAACCTTGTCAAGATGCAAGGCGAATTCAATACCCACCTACGGGGCCTCGAGAAGCGTTTACTTCAAGCCCTCAACCAGTCCCGAGGCAACATCCTCGATGACGACGTCGTGATTGAGACGCTTGAGACGTTGAAGAAAGAGTCTGGGGAAATATCGAGGAAGGTGGCAGAAACAGATGGCGTGATGGCTGAAGTGGAAACCATCACCCAGCAGTACAACACAATTGCTCGTGGCTGCAGCGCTGTGTTCGCAGCCCTCGAGCAGCTTCACCACCTGAACCATTTCTATCAATTTTCTCTACGATACTTCATTGACATCTTCGACTCGGTGTTGCGCAGTAATGTAAATCTCAAAGGGATCAAGGATTACTCTACTAGGGGAGAAATTATCCTCCGCGATCTATTCGTCAGCACATACCGAAGAACCTCGCTCAGTCTCCTGCAAAAAGACCGTGTCACCTTCGCCATGTTACTTGCTCAAGCGTCGCCATATCTGATGGACAAAGGCCTTGTCGACAGCATCCTCAGCCCGAACGTAGAGGGAAGCGATGTCTCGGCAAATGAGCATCTCCGCACAGATGCTCGGGCCAAAGCCTCTCGTATCACCATACTGAAGCCGTTTGTCTCCGAGATCTCATCCAAGGACTGGGATCGCTTCTGCACAGAGGAACTAGCTGAGAATTTCGTCCCTGCTGTTTGGGACGCAGGGATGAGCATTGCCAACCAACATCTCCGATCCCTACTCTTAGTCAAATTGTTGAGACTGGATCGATTTGTACCGGCGGCCGAGAAATTCGTCGCGGCCGTGTTTGGCAAGTCGCTATTCGAGAACACCAGCGATCTCAGAGAAGTGGTTGGCCAAGTCACACCAATCACTCCAATTGCATTGAGCTCAAGCCCTGGATTCGACGCCAGCTACAAAGTCGAGAATCTTGTTGAGAAGATGAAAGCTCAGTGTTCGTATATTGCCATGGGGTCGAATGAAGGCGTTGCCAGCGCAGACAAAGCCATAAGCAATGCAGCTGCAACTGGATCATGGGTTCTTATCAAGAACGTACACCTTGCGCCTATCTGGCTTCAAAGCTTAGAGAAGCGGCTGTGCTCTAGTAAGCCGCATCCTGAGTTCCGAGTATTCCTTTCCATGGAGACGAGTCTCAAGATACCAGTCAACCTACTTCGAGCTTCTAGGGTGCTTATGTACGAACAACCTGCCGGGGTGCGAGCGAATATGAAGGATTCACTATCTACGTTGTCCGTCCGCGCCATGCAGCAACCAAGAGAGAAGGCGAGACTGTATCTTCTACTTTCTTTCCTCCACGCCGTGATTCAAGAGCGTTTACGATACGCACCAACGCTAGGTTGGAAGGGTTTCTGGGAGTTCAACGATAGCGATGTAAGTGAAAATTCGGATACCAATTCTTCGGCCCTAACAAGTCATAGTACGAATGTGCGGCCTACATCATTGACAGCTGGATGGATGCCGTTGCGAACGGAAGAACGAATATTGCCCCCGTCAAGATCCCTTGGGATTTGATACGAACCCTAATCATAGAGACATACGGCGGCAAAATTGACAACGAGGGTGATTTCAAGCAGCTTGCTGCGCTTGTGAACAATATCTTGACACTAGAAGCTTTCGAGAACGAGCATAAGCTCGTCAAAGGATTACCGAGAGAAGAAGCAGAGGCCTCCAGCGAAGGAGATGGAAGCTTGACCGTTCCTGAGGGGAACGAGATGAAAGATTTTATGGAATGGGTGAATCGACTGCCGGAGCGTGAACCACCCACATACTTGGGGCTGCCAGCAAATGCAGAGAAGCTGCTGCTCGTGGGCCATGGACGAGATACAATCGCCAATGTGGCAAAGATTACCGAAATACTGGATGAGAGCGAGCAGCTGTCAGAGGAAGGCGAGAGGGAGAAGTGAAGGGATGGAAGAGGCCATGTTTCCTATGTTGCAAAGCAAGTTTTGACAACGTTGCAGCGTTTTGGCGAGCATTGACGGCGTCGTAGCAAGGAGTCCAGAATGATGATATCGTAGATGCATTGTGTGGGGCGTTGGAAGCGGGCTGTGTGGCAGCGAGGCGGAATATACCCCATTACTTTCTTAGTTTACCTCGTGCACAACACGTTGCTCTCATTTCTCTACAAAGCACACATAGCTACAAGCATGCCATCGGACTGATCAAATCAACACAAGCGAATAAGTGACAGAAGTGAAGCGCCCACATTTGATCATTCTAAGTTCCCACTCGTATTCACCTGCATCATCGGCCTTCCCAAGGCCGCCAAGGCATCGGGCGAGAGCAAGAAGGGGGTGCCCAAGATTGAGATGGCTTTTAGTATGTGTATGTGATTGTTAATGTTATGAGTGCGCCTTTGAACGATTAGCCGTCCGTGCACGCTAGATGTCGGGGCAGTTTGATCATCTTTGTTCGTTTTAGTGGCGTGAGTGGGTGCTTGTTGGTCGGTGTTGGAGATGGAGATGGGGATGGGGATGGAGATATTGGGGAATTGAGTGGGGAGTTTACTCGTTCGCTTCTCGCTTGCAGTTGCTACGCCTGGCCTTTCCCGCCCCTTATCGCCGCAGCAGCAGGAGGTTGCACATGCGACACATTCCTTAGCCTGTCTCACGATAAGGAAGAAGGAAGAAGGAAGAAGGAATAAGGAATAAGGAATAAGGAATAAGGAATAAGGGATAAGGGAATTATCACCGACCACTAACGAGAGTCTACATCCAAGTCCTAACACATATCTAGAGTAGCCTCAGAGGGCAGTCAGTGTGTGTGTGAGTGTGAGTGTGTGGCCCAGATTGTAATGGTCTTTGTCTTTAAACATGCCCTGCCTCCCACTAATTCTTCTTCTTCTTCTTCTTCTTCTTCTTCTTCTTTATCTTCTTCTTCTTCTTCTTCTTCCTCTTCCTCTTCCTCATCCTCATCGTTATCGTAATCGAATAAGAGGAGAAATAACGAGAGAGCAATACTGTACTGATACAGATGAAGCGTCTTCATTGTCATCATAATGAAGACCATGACTTCCACCCTACCGCACATTCGCGTCTCTGATATCGATCTCTTGACTGATTGGGATTTTGAGAATGTGAAGGCTTTCGGAGATAGTATTCCTGGCTATCGATCCAGTGCCAGTATGTCTGACCTTTCCCACTGAACACAACATCCGCCATCTTCTGGGCCATTTGCGCTCTCTTCCTACGAGTATTCCCATCCATCTCTTCCACTTGAATACTTGCTAATCTTTTCTAAACCAGCATTCCTAACAACCCTCCGCTCCAACCTCCACCTATCAGCCTCCGACCCCTCACCTTACAGCAGCCTCGTATCCACACCCACCTCCGCTGCCTTCTCCACTGCTCTGCTCGCTCATCCAACCCCCTCACCCCTCTCCATCAGTACTACTGCACCCACTACCTACAATGCCCCAAAACCAGAGCCGGAGCCTCTGCCCCTCCTCGCGACAAGCATTGCCCGCCAAGAGCACGTGGACGACCGCAATGCTGCACTACGGCTGATTGCGGACTCGGTTTCTGAGCAGAGGCTGGCGAATGCCAAAGCCGCTGTGCTGCACCCAGCTTCCCTTGCTGTCATAGTGCTGGCGACCCTTTTGTTGGCAAACTGCTGCTCCTTACCTCTCCTCTTCGCCGTCGTGACCGGTATGACCTTCTTCGGGCTGACGACTCTGTACTGGATCACCATGGAATTTGGAACCCTTTCCCATCAAATCAACTGGGACTGGCTTGATGGGGGTAGAAAGAGCGGACATGGGAAGGGCGAGGATCCGATCGTGGTGGTGTCGAGATGGGGTGAAGAGATCATAGCTGCAATGGTGCTCAGGGTAGTAAAAAGAGAGCGGAAGGGATATGTGAAGGCGTGGACGGTAGAGTCCTCCTACAGGGGGAATGGAGTGGGGATGGCATTACTGGACGAGGGTGTCCGGGTTGCGTGGGGCAAGGGCGCGAGGTGTGTGGTGTTCGAAGGGGAACATGCTAGTGAGTATCTATGCATCACCTGGCTGCTTGTCAAGGCTGACGATGTTATTTCTGTTCAGATTCACGCCGCGTACTCCCACCAATCTTTAATCGTACTTTTGACAATCAGGAGGCTAGGGGGAAGGCGCTGCTGGCTGACATGGTTGCTGATATTAAGAGAGAGAAGAGCAGTAGATGATGACTTACGACTGATACCCTATGCTATACAGTGGATGGCTGATGTTAGATCAAATGGACGACTTGTTCTGAAATGTACCTCTTCATTTGCCCACTTTACCCCCGAACAGTATTCGCTACTTTTGGACAAAGCTAATCACACCCGCATTTCCTTGGAGAATTTACCAAAATTCTCCATTCCACCTTACAATCCTTACCAATGCTACCATCTGATTCCTTTGGTTGAGATGTCCTCCCATCGCCAATGACTTCTCAATCTACTCCTTCATTTTCAAAACGCTAGTTTCTGCCTTTTCATCCACCTATGTAACCAGTACATGCAGCAAGATCGCTGAAGCGAAAACCAAATGCACGGAAGAGAAACTGACATGGGTGAAAGTCCAGGAATGGATATCAAGTTCATCTTGCACGCAGGCAAGCGCTAATGTGGGAGCTGGTATCCTGTCTCTCAGTGGCACATTGAAGAGAAGCCCCGTCGTACGTCTTGTGTATCTAATCCTTCAGCGCCTCGCTGATAATTGTAGAAGACCGTATGAGTGCATTTGAAGATGAGAAAAACGTCGTGCCTCCACCGTCTCTTTATTTTTTCAAGTCATTCCTAGCCCCTTATGTATCTGCTCCTCTATCTCCGCCAATCGATTGTCATAGCAATCACCTAACCGAATTTTGATTCTAAAGGTGACGTCTGCCGCACTGCGTCTTCGAAGATATGTGTGAAATCAGTAGGTAGATTGTAATCGCGGAAAATTCTTCTTAGTGTGCCAGGATGTCGCCTGCAGGAATAAATACGCCTCTTTACGGCCTCAATTTGAAGTGTATCCGTTCGATATCCTTCATCATATTTTCTATGTATTTGCACGCAACTGCAATTTTGATGATGGATTTCAGCAACCGCTTTATTAGATCATCGAGATTAAGACTCTTTGATCGATTCAATGGAGAATCAGGCTAGGTGAAGTCACTGGAGCTGAACCTTTTTTCGTGTGCAAGAAAAAGGAAATGGGAAATTTCTGCCAAATTGGCCATATATGTATACAATTTATGTGACAAGATAGCTGGGGTAAGAAACCTGGCACGAGAGAAGATTTAGTATGGAGTTCAAGTTTACGATGTATGCATGCATGCGGTGGTTTCGAAGTTGATATCGTGTCTCTCATTTAGCATTTGGAAAGATGCTTAGCCGTACAAACTGTACAATCATTCCGCTAGAGCGTTTGTAGAAGGTCTTGTGAGTGCACATGATTGTGTGTAATGATTGGAATTCGCATCTAAAGCCTCATGTCTTAACCGCTACTTCATTCCTCCACGTCGCCAAACCCCTGATTAATTTCCTCCTTCATTCCAGCCAGACGGGCGTGCATCTTCAGTAGCTCATCAAGCTTTTCCTTGGGTGGGCTCTCCATCTGGGTGACCTCGATGTACAGCTTTTTATAATCCTCGTACTCTTTCTTGTAAATCACTGCCTGATTCAACGCAGCATCACGAGCAGTATCATGAGTGGGGGGCGATTCTCCACTATCAGAGCTCGGTAGAGTCATCTCACAGTTCGCCAGCGCAGTCTTGTAGACGAGAAGCAAATCTCCGCTATCAGAGATACGTGAAGTCATCTTGGAGGTCTTCTGACGGTTCATGTCCATGTCTCGGATCTTATCATGCACGATTTTCCTGCACATTCACAACATAGTCAGCGCTGTTCTATCAAGCTATCTCGGGTTCCTGTCTTTTCGTGGACTCAACCCTCTCTTCCGGTACGCTGACCATAAGTATTTCTTACATACCTATGACGCTTGAGTCCGCCCTGGCCTACTCCTTTGCCTCCTTTAGTAACCCTTCCTTTGCCTTCGATCCTTGAGAGGGAATCTTTGCCCCCAGTGGCGTTCATGGGGTTGAGAGTGACTTGGAACGATTTTGGAGGAGATGGCTCGGGGTTGCGGCGATTCTTGAGGTTGTGGGTGAAGGAGCGTGTGTGTGGACGATACATGGTCTCGAGCTACTACTGGTCTCTGTAGAGGGGGCAAGCGATGAGGGCGAAGAAGCAGTCAACGAACAAGATGAGTTTGGTATTGAGCAGTAGCAAGTCACGACAATACACGTAAAGTCAGATCCACCGAGGGTCTACTTTGTTGCGAATCTGCGTTGTTGTGGGTAACGGAAGAAACCCGTGGAAGATGAAGCCCATTTCAGGCTAGATAAGATTGTTGTTGTATTAGCATGTGCGTTGAACAGTCCGGCAGCCTTAATGGTCGACATAGAAAAGACGCAGGCGTCCGTCCGGGTATGAAGAAAAAAGTACTGATACCTTAGCTATGAACCCCTGAGAACAGCGATTATGGCGCCTTCCTGCTCCTGAAATACAACCAGTACTACTTTATGGGCTGGTTGAGAGCTGTCAATTATACATGACAATTTTGTGGTGCTAAAGTCAAGGTTGTGGGGTGGCCAACCTGCATTTTGTTTTTGACGCAGGCCAGCAAGAGTAAACAATGATCATTGCAAAGGGGCCATTACCCAGACTTACCTCCATGACTGTCAAATTAATCTTCTCAGGTATGCACTGCCATCGTCGACCACAACGGTTGCTCTAATTTGAAGAACAATTTCGACTTGTTTTGGCTCTCGCTAAACTAAATCACCATCGCACGCTTTTGCTTCCAATAAGTACCTTGCACCTTTCGCGTCTCTCGAGAACGTGACGAACATTCGGCCGCATATCATGATACATAAACCGTTGATTTCTGATGGCCGTTCCAGCGAGCTAACAATTGAGCTGCATACCCACTCTGACCACTATTCGGTGTGAAGGTAACCTTGCCTACGTTGTATATGCTTTCGAAGATGTGATCGCTTGAGTCTGGAGCTTGCAGAGCATTTGCCGAATTGAGACTGGCACCCAGTGCCACAGTAGTCGTCAGAAGTGCCACAGTAGCTATTGAACGGTCAGCGTCTGAAGCGAAAGTAGTGTACTTTTGAAGAGCTTACCCATGAGCAGAACAACACATGCCCGTCTGGCAAGTTAAACCACCATTACTACCACACGTGTTGATTGATGTATTAGACGTATCATTCGCTGAACCTGAACCTGCAGCGACCGTGCTAGGCGACGCCGGCGCCGGCATTGCTGTGGCCGCAGACGAGTATGATGGTGCAACCGCTGAGATGTTCGACGATGATGGGTCGGATGATCCCCCAGGAGTAGTCGCCGAGACGACTTTCGATGCATCAAGCGTCTCTAAGGGAGCCGGCTCGTAGGCAGAGAGCGATGGTGGACCATTGGGGTTCCGGGAGGCGCAGTCGGTCCGAAGCGCGGTGCAGAAGTTCTCCCAGTTATGGCAATTCTTACTTCCTGTTGGGCCCGCAGAGGTATAGCAGTCAGTTGTCTGCACCGAGCAATTTTGGGACGACTAAAAGACAGTTTAGCAGTGACTTGATGAGGCAGGCAATTCAGTACTGATGACTTACAGTGTAGCAGTCGTTCTGATCAGAGTACGTGGGGGGCATGAAGCCACACCAGTTGCCGTTCGCCATCACGCATGTCTCTGGCTTGAGTCCGATAGTCTGGGTCATAGCAGCACGCTCTTGAGGGCCACGCTTGGAGCTGCCACCAGTGTACACGGGTGGGCCGAAATCGGGGAATGGTAGCTTCATCGGAACGCTCCAGATGTTAAATGTCATGGCAGGTGTGCTCATGTTGACATATCCTGGGATTGCGACGGTATTGGGAGGAGTGGCAGACCCAGTCGAGTTGAGGAAGATCTGGGCGCAACCGATGTAGAACTGTGGGTCAGGTGGTGTCTTGTCTGCCTGGTGTAAGGCGAGAAGCTCGGGACGAACAAGGTAGTACCCAGCGGCGAGATCGTTGGGGATAGTAGCAGCCAGATGCCCATCGTTGGGGTTCAGCTTTTCGGTACACCACTTGCCAGCAGTGCTGTCGTAGCCGTCTTCCATGATCTTAAACCAACCATCTCCAGCAGCGTTGTTAGATGCGGCGGAGTTGTCGGCCTTCTTCATGTACACAGCGCAAGGACCCTTGTGACTTGGGTCGATTGAACCTGCCTGCGATCCATCTGGCCAATCGCGCCACTCGAAAGCAAGAGTTGAGCCCGCGTTGGCAGAGGCAATACGAGGCACGCCAGTCTCGCCGTTAACACCGCAGGCCATGTCAGGGCTAGCAACGTTTGGAAGCGGAAAAGTTGCTTGCGGCAAATTGTTGCTCATACGGACAGCAACTTCATCACCCTGGTCGACACCATCAACGAAGAAATTGGTAAAGGCTGTGTGGGCATTGGTGAGGTGAGCAGTGCCAGCTACCACGAGCACGATCTTGTGAGCCGAGAAATGCATTTAAATCAACGACGTCTAAAGAGAATTTTGCAGTGGATTTAGTGAAAACGACTCGATCAACGAGTCGCGAGAGTTCAGAGAATGAGGTGGAAGAAGGGAGCAATTTGGACTTGAATGAATGTATGTGATGAGATGCTAGTCTCGACAAGAATCGAAGTTTTTTTGTGTTGCAAGTAAGATAACGAAGGAGTGTTATTGTGATGAAGGAGTCTGCAAGTGGGCCAGAGGAAGTTTGTTGATTTTATCATTGCGCGCTAGCTCCGTCACAGCGTGATGAGTGAATAACGTGGTACCAACCCCTCGTTGTGCATTGCACAAGAATGTAAGAGAATAAGCAAAAGATGTAAGAATAGTAACGGGAGGTATGAACATCCAAACGAGATGTGTGTAAATGATAGTTCTTCAAATAGCCACTCCATTGAGGGAGCATAGTATCGAACATTCGCGATCAAGCTCGGGTTTCCTCGCCATCGATTCTTTGTGTTTCTGGACTCACCCCCACACCTGTTATGAGTACGAGTACAACGAGCTCTGAGCCTGCCGTCGGAGAGTTTGGTGACAGAGCTCCTGAGGGGTGCCTCTCCATACTCGTATTGCATCTGCCAGTCGGATCAAGCAACCCAAATGTGCAGCATCGGTAGCAGGCCTGGCCAGGTCACCTGCTCATATCACCCTTGTGTCATTCTAAGACTTTCCAATACTTTGATGTTCCAGAAAATGTTCGAAACAAGTGAGCGTCAAATGACTGGCCCTTGCTTCATCACCACTCCTCCTGTTTCATATAGTTGCATATCGTTCACCTGCAGTCCATTTTTTTATAGAACGGAGACAATCTCGAGAGCTTTATGCACATGATGCCTTTCGAAGCTTCGGGATGATGGTGGATGTCAATGAGGCTATTCATTTTTAGCACACCTCCGAGGTTCAACAAGACGGAACAAACTCCGCTCCTGCTCAGCCCTACATCACGACGTTCGTGGGGTTCGATATGCGCTTCAAAATTCTTAAATTCTGCCTAGGGTACTCGTATCATGCCCAAGTCAAACTGAACAAATAATGCCTCATTGAGAACAAGCAGGAAAGCCAATGGACCCCTATTCTACACGCTCTGTCTTCCTACGGGCTTGAAAGAGACATATGTCCATAGAAACTGGAGCCGCTACCAAAAATGGCTGAACAGTAAACACGCCCCCACGAAGCAAAGAAGATGGCTACAATTGTTTGGGGGAGGCAATTTAGTGACAAAGGTACGCCAGCGAAGCTTTTTAGTGTTTGGGCATGAGCCGGAAAACATAACGGCGTACTATCCTGGCTGACGTGCTTCTCCAGGCAAAGGCAAGCTCGTCGACATCCTTTGCGCCTCCGCCCATATATGTGTACGATCAGCAGGCGGGAACAACGCTGGCCATACAATCGTCGCTAACCGTATGACCCACGATTTTCACGTACTGCCTTCGGGTCTCGTCAATCCCAAATGCCTCAATTTGATCGGGTCAGGGGTGGTGGTCCATGTGCCTTCATTCTTCGAAGAGCTGGAAGACTTGAAAAGGAAGGGGCTTGATACCGAAGGACCGATTCTCATATCAGACCGCGCTCAGATAGTATTCGAACTCCACCAGCGCGTTGACGGTCTTGAAGAGTTGGGATTAGGGGAAAAGAGAGCGGTCGGGACTACAAAGAAGGGAATGTAAGGATTCTTTTCGAGTGATTGCTTCCCCCGCCGTACCCTTCTTTGTTTTTAAGACTATGATCCTTGCCCAATCTTTCTGAAATTGCAAGGTTGTCAAAATGAAGACTCGGGCCTAGCAATGGTGCAGTGGACCCAATTACAGTACCAAGTCAGCGCGATCTGGAGTTCGGATAGCGGGAATTTTTGACAAGGAAAACCTGGATGTCAAATTACGAGCACTAGCTACTAGCTATCAAAAGCGCTATGGCGACCTATTGAACGGGTACGAGGTGGAAGCAAAAATCTCACGCATGGACGAACGGCCAAAAATTGAGCACTTTCGTGGTAGACGCTATACCTTTAATCAAGAGCGCAGAGAAACAGGGTAATACGAACGTCCTGGTGGAAGGAGCTAATGCACTGATGTTGGACATTGATTACGGCACATATCCTTATGTCACATCCTCAAATTTGGGGGTGTTATGACTGGTCTGGCGCTCAACCGGAGAAAGATCAAAGAGGTCATTGGCGTGGTGAAGGCCTACACCACCAGAGTAGGCGGCGGACCTCTACCCACAGAACAGCTGAATGCTCCCCGTCTTTGTAAAGACTTGGCTCGTACTGAACCTCAAAATAGCGCTGCGGCTGGCTCGATCTCGTTATCGTAAAGTACAGCAACGACGTGAACGTCTGTGACTCCCTAAATCTTACTAAATTAGATATCCTGGACGACTTCGCCGAGATACCCGTCGCCACTGCATATAATGTCAACGGACAAGGATTAGAATCTTTTCCTGCGGATCTAGATCTGCTAGCGAAGGCTGAAGTCGTATACGAGACCCTACCCGGATGGAAAGAGCCCATAATGGGTGCGAAAACATTCGACGAGTTGCCGAAGAATGCGGGGGTGTATGTGGAATTCATAGAGGAATCTGTGGGTGTGAGAGTCAAGTACATAGGGACAGGCCCTGCTAGAGACGATATGATAAACAGGTAGATAGACTAGATGAGGTGCACTTGAAGGCTTAACGCCTCGCCGGTTTTGCGGTTTGCATGCTCCGCTTTGTATAGAAAATTGCCAATGTTGGGCTTCAACCCCCGAAGTTGTCACATTCATCTGAATTTTAAAAACCAAGTTATCATTTTGCAAGACGCAAGAGTGGCCACATGCCCTTAAAACTGTGTGATCTGAGAATTGTTTCCCCATTGCTACACCAAATGCCTAAAACCGTTTTAGTGTTCATTGTAAAGTGTCCAGATTCTGCTCATGAAGTATGGCTTAATATCATTTCTTCGTGGTTGCATGCCAAATGTTTCCTCATCATGCATCTACCTCATCATTCGCTTTAATAGCTGCTGTAAAACCTTCCTTAGGCTTCCCCTTCCTGTCGACTCTCTCATCAGCCGGATCAAACCCCCCTTGTCCCCACGTCGCCCACTCCGGCGTAGGGGGACCCATGTAGTCCTCTGGCGAAAACCCCCTCCCAGATTCCAGGCACTCAAAGAATCTCTCATAATCAATGAGCGTGTGCCACTTTCCCTCCACAAAAAACCTTTTGCTCGCAATAAGCACACAACAACTATGTGCATGTTCAGCGGCAATTCCATAACCTAAACCTCTCCTCTCCAGCGCTGTATTTAGCGCTTCCACGAACGTAGTGATCTCCTCGTAGAAGGGTACATTCTGCATCGTCAGCCCTGCGCCTGCTGAGGATGATGTACCGCAGTAAGTGACGCCTTTGATTTCTACGAAGCAGGGAAGACCAAGCGCAACGAGGTCGGCGTAGCCTTCGACTTCTTCGTCGATGTTGAAACCTTTGACTAGCGTCAAACGGAAGACAGTGCGCATGCTGAAGCGCTTTTCTCGGAGGATGCCTAGGCAGCGGAGGAAGCGTTGCCAGTAGTCTCGGTGCAGAGGTCTATCAATCTTGCGCAGTGACTCGGCGTTGCTGGCGTCGATGGACACGTAGAGTTGCGTTACTGGCTTTAGAGTCGCTAGCTGGTCTGGGTGCTGTGCATTGCAGACAAGGAAGCTGGAGATTCGCTCTTTGTGCAGCATTGCCACGAATTCGTTAATATGAGGGTAGAATATTGGCTCGCCAACAAGACTGAGGGCGCAATGTCTGATCTTCATCGCTTCTTGAAATCTCTCTGCTCTGACCCCAGGCACACCTCGCATCATTTTGATCTTCTTGTAATGCCCTTCTTTCGCCCCTTCAAAGATCATCTCTGGCGGATCTACTTCCCAGCGCCACGTCGTGCCGACCGGATTGGTTCCATGACGCCAACAAAACACGCACTTGTTACTGCACGAGAGGGAGGGTGTGGTCTCCATGCAGAGATGCGACTTAATGCCGTAGAAAGAGAATTTATAGCAAGAGCCTCGACCTCGAAGAGCCGATTTGGTCCACCGGCAGATCTTGACACCTGAATGACTGCCAATAATGGTGTAGCCTTGTTTGGTAAGAGCTGCATATGTAGGAGACGATCTAGGAACCATGACCTTCGGGGGTGGAGGTATTTGGGGGGCAGTAGAGGTAGTAAAGTCAATAGGGAGAGATGAGGGGGATGGTTCTTGTGTAGATGCTACAAGGAACTGTGCACGGCCTTTTCCCCCAAGATCTTCGAGGTCTTCGACATTCGAGTTTGCCTGAAACCTTTGTCGTTTTGCAGGCCTCCGAGTTCTTGATTCTGTATCATCCAGCTCAACAGGCTCCTCCTCATCGCTCTCTATAGCGTAGCCACTGCCCATTACACCTTCTCCAAGACCTCCGCGAGCAGCGATATCCAGGAGCACCTTCGTCACACCATCTTCCCACTCCTCAAGTCTCGCTACCGCATCTGACTTGACATCGCCGAGCCCTATAGGAAATGCTCTCTTCCCGCCTGTCAATCTGGCCATCCATCTGTCAACCTCGATAGCCTGTGAGCAAAAGCCTTCTTCCTCTGTAGCCCATCCTTCTCGGTCCCCAAAGCCGAAGACTGAGTAGCCTACTAGGCCAGAAAGTGGTGCGGTATCGATGCGGAAATCATGGTGGGTCTCTTGCAGGTGGCTTAGAAAATTGTCGAGGGCAGTATCAATATTGTAGGATGGGAGAAGTACGAGATAGAAGTATTGGACATCTTCAGCGGATTCGTGGATCTTGGGAGGAGTAACGAAGAAATTGTCGTTGTCGATGTAGGATAGATCATGGATCTGAGGCGTGAGTACGTCTGAGGTTTGGTCTTCCAGTGAGGCTTGCAAGCCTCTTGACAACGTCTGCGCATATTTCTCGGTCGCCCCTGTCAGTGACGAAAAGAAAACCAATGGTTGTATCCTCCCTACGGCTTTCGTCTCCGATTTGACCTTTCTCTCGATTTTTGAACCTGTCACTCTCCTTGGCAGGCTTCGAATACGAGCTCCGGCAATCTCCAACTTCTTCGAAAGTCTCGCATCTGGGACTGCAGGCTCCCAGTTGAGGTCTATCTTCTCTTGCACAACCCTAATCAGCGGATTCTCTTCTAGCCAGCTCGCCTTCTCCGATGTTCGCGTGGCGGTAATTGGAGTAGTAGCAAGAGGAGATGATGCCTGCTTCGGTCTTCGAGATCTCCAATATGCGTAGGTGCGGACAGCGAAGAAGACGGATATTACGCTAAGGACTATACAGAATCGATGCTCGTCCCAATGGTCAAACATATCTGAATAGCCTCCCGGTTAGCTCAAAGGTCCATACAACTGTCCCAAGACTGATCACAAAATAGATGTCAGAGCCAGGCGATCCTCATCAGTCCCAAGTGCCATCGCGACGGTAACAGGCCAAATGCATTGATTGTGAGGCTTGAAGAAATGTGTGGGCGAGGGGCATGCTACAGCTGTAGGGCTAGCGAATCACATGCCCCAAGCTCGAAGCTCCGCATGTTTACTTCATTTGTTTTCTTGGGAATCATGGGCTGAAACCTCCTCAAACGTTGCTTTAGAGGCGCAAATATCTTCATCCAGACCAGGGCAGTGGGGCATATGAGAGAAATGGTCACAAGCATGGCTCGTGAAGCTAGCAAGCGTTGCGCCGACCTGGCATCCCCCAGCTATGTGAATTTCACGCTCTCCATGTACGTCGATTGGTCCTTTACGGGCATCTACTAAACCGGATGCTAATTGTCACACTCTAGACTGATACTGCTCGGTATTCTGATATCGTACCTACCCCAGCACCACCGCATTATCTCTCGGCGCTCCTCCGAAGGCATCTCCCCATACTTCGTGCTTTTAGGCATGACATCAGGCACCTGCGCTTTTGCCAATATCCTTACGATACCTGCCAGTCAGAGAGATCTAGCGTGCTGTAGGGAGCTAAACGCCTTTGACTGTACGGCGGGGCTGTTGGGGATTGCGCAGGTCGGGGTGCAGTGGGCTTGTTTTACTGTTATGTGAGACTCCAGCTTGAGATATTCTACGCACGGAGAACTTGAGGTTGACGGCGTGACCTTGTAGATTGTTCCTCTTCCTCCTCTTCTTCCCTCATGCGACGCCCCTCTTCCCCGTCTCAAAATCCAACACGCTTCCCACATACCGCCTGGCCATCCTTGTCTTCCTGACTTGCATCTTGCACCTGGTGGCTGTCTTCATCATATCATTGATCGTCCAATTCCGAGTTCCGTCGCATCTGAACGCCTGGGCCCAGACCCTAGGCATATTAGGCACCTGCCTTGCTGCGATCCAATTCTTGCCTCAGATATGGACGACATGGAAATTGCAACATGTGGGGAGCTTGAGCATACCAATGATGTTGATACAAACACCGGGAAGCTTTGTGTGGGTGGGCAGTCTCGCGGCAAGGTTCGGATGGGAAGGGTGGAGCACATGGGGAGTCTATCTTGTGACAGGCGTGTTGCAAGGATGTTTGTTGGCTATGGCTATCACGTTCGAGGTCAGAGAATGGAGGCGCCGGAATAGAGACGGCGGGGTTGGAGATACAAGCGGCGCGGGCAATAGTTCTGCTGGTCATGAAGATAATGAGCGGACGCGCTTGCTTGACAGTGAACGGTAGTTGTGACCTATCGACGAATGGGTTGGCCGGTTACGATATTCCATCACTCTTCTCGCGAATTCGCTGCAGCAATTCTGGGTATATGCCCATCTCGCTGTGTGGCGACGAATGAGCACGCAATAGTCATGTTTAACAAAAAAATAATCGGTGAGACTTGACTTGGTTGACAGAAAATGCAATTCGGAACGTCTGAGGGTTCGTGGTTGACCAGCTTCTTGAGAGCCGATGTTGCAGGTAGTAAGAATCGCCATCTCGGTTGATGCAGTGTCCGTTACCTAGGCTCAAATTACAGTACCTTATCGAGGTACAAGCACTGATAAATGCCCTCTTCGAGTTTAATTTTCCATTGCTTGATAATAGGCTTAGCGTTTTGAGAGAACCAGAGCAACAAATCCAAAGCATAGACACTTGCAGGCACTTAACAGTATGACCCCGTTCATAGCCCATTTGTAAAGGTAGATTAAGCTACTGACCCCTCTGATAAAGTAGCTTGTTGACGGCCGGTTGGCGGCAATCGCGCGTTCGGAAAGAGATGGTAAATAAGCTGAACAGGAAAAGGCTATCACTGACGAAAGTGCCAACGCAGAAAACGAAACCATGTAACGTTAGCATACGCTTAAAGCTTTGCTTCCATGCAAATCGATTATGTAACAAACATGCTGTGCGTGTGACCACAGCAGAATGACGCACGACGATGACTCGAGACTGGGCACATAGGCTATGACAGAAAATGACTGGTACTCAGTGCTGCCCGCTGAAGTTTGCAAGTCCGGGCCCGGAGACAGTGATGAAGTCCATTGTAGCCAAGATCCCATTGCTCAATACGGCTTGAGCCGCGTTCTCTTTGCGAAGCTGTAGACAAGCCAGGCATTCCCTCAGAACAAGTGGCAGTCGCATGGGCTATGGAACAAAAGTATCACGGCACAGTACCGCAGAAGTGCAAAGGCTCGTCTATAGGCGCTTAAGATGAGTCACAATTGATAACCAGTGGCTCTAGAGTAAGCTTTGATATCAAATTTGTGGCTCAAGTCGAGGGCGCTTTGAGCCCACATTTATAGCGTTGGCGTCTAAGACTGCCACTTATCCTAGCACCGAGCCTGATATCAAAAGAGTTTTCGTTCCCGAAGCGTTTGGTCAGGCCCCTGAGAACGATGATTTGAGAACAAACCATGAAAAATTGCCTTGGAGCTTGACAGGTTAGCGTGCTGATAGGCATTGGTATCAGGCTTTGACAAGGGTTCTTGATGAATATGTCTGCATGCGTCAGATGCAGGTTGTTGTCGTCACATCAATGTTACTAGATTGAATTCTTTAAGAGGCCAGTCCTAGCTAACGCGTTTGTTTTCTGGTGCGCTTAGCCATTTTGTTGCCTTCCAAAAGCGCGTGGCGTCCTTTTTCACAGCTTGGTCGGATGGTTTCTTCGAAGGTGCAGCTGCATAATGACACGATTTTGCGGTTGATCGAACATGACCGAAGGTGCCCGCGTCCCGGAGATGGTGCTGTGTCCAGTTAGATCCGCAATCTTGAAGGAGAGCCCACTCAGCGAAGACTGCGTGTCCCATATACGCTAATGCTTTTCCCTATCGACTCCTGCTGAGCAAAGCGGGCAGTCCAAGAAGTGGCGACATGGTCTCAGGCCTTGAAAGATGCGCCACGCGACTAGATTCAGGGCTTTTGGGCTTCTGGAGGTCAGCCGGTGGTCGTCTATGGACCAAGGGCAGCTTGTCACCATTCAAACGGTCTGACAGGTGACAGGGAATCAAGACTCGGTCTTCGGAACAATGGAAACGCTGCATTACTAAAACAACAGAGAATGGAGCGGATGCAAAGCTTGTGGTATTCATGGTCGATACATGATATTCGCGAGAGCGCATGTTCCAACGGCGGATTATCACGCAACATTGTAAGAATCTTGCGTGCAAAATTTGATGATGTTGGCTCCCTCGGCTCCGTAGTTCTATGACAGTTCACGCTAGACCACATCTAGATCGTTAGAGGCCAATGAAATCCCCTCAATCTCTTTAGTTGCACAATAGGGCTCCTCTCCCAGACGACAACTGCTGGTTTTGCCCAGAAGGTGAACCAAACCCGTGCGCGATCGCATCTCAAACAAGACTCAAGCGACTTGAGCCTCTCACGTCTATCAATACGCACATACCGAACGCGGATCATGACTTCTCGTCCTGGAGTTGATTGCTGAAAACCAGCGCTGATGGTCCTAGCTCGCTTTTATGTCCCGGTCTTTCTCATGAGCAATAGTAGCAGTGCCTTGAGAACAATGCCTTCGACGGTTGTCGCCTGAAGTTCCAGTGATATTTCACCAAATGCGGTTTACAGTATGTGGGGAGATATCCACATCGTCTTCGAAATGTTACGTTCGATCGGACAATTTAGATTTCCTTTGTGGCGTGCTCGCCCTTTTCGATGTTGTGATGAGACGGCTATGGTTGCACGCATGCATGCGTAATCCGCCCCCTATGATTAGTCTCAAACTGTTTTATAGTCACATTCCTTTCTTGTCTTCCACCATCTTTCTATGCATACCAGTACAACTCTTTTTCTCATACGCTTGAATCCTGCCCTCTTTGGTTCTTTACCCAAACAAAGACCTCTCATCATATACATTATTCCTCGAACTCTGCAACTAACAGAACCACCACTCATACTTCTTCAATGATGGCTCCATTCATGGAATAACCAAGCACTCATACCCCATACGTTAGCAAAGCAACCACTAACAAAGATAGCCACAGGTCTCCGTCCCTAGGCAAGACAATTAATCTCATTGCCAACGAGCTTGTTGAGAGAAACGATGACTACGAACATGACAATCTTCGGCCAATGTTTCCAGACGTTCACTGGGAGCCCTTGACAGAGGTACCCTACCATGACAGAGGTATGCAAGGTAAGGCACCTTTCGGAGTGTTTCCCCCCTAGCTTGGAAACGTATTTACGGTGTGGGATCGTGGCTTCTTACCCAAAGATTGCTCCCAATAAATACCTTGCAATCCAATTCTGGACTCAATGCTGACTCCGAAATTTGCCAGGTGATCCTCAATTCCGCAACCTCCTTGCCGATGCCACCGATATATTCGATTACAACCCCAAGATTGGTACGGAGATCTATGGTGTCAACCTGGCCAGGCTTACCGATGCGCAGAAGGATGATCTGGCACGGCTCATTGCAACCCGAGGAGTGGTATTCTTCCGCAACCAGTCCGACCTTGACATCGATGCTCAACGTGAGCTGAACAATTACTTTGGCAAGCTTCACAAGCATGCTTCGACATCTGTACCTCGTCGAGGAGATATAGATGATGTCCATCTTGTTTACACGGATGGAAAGTCGAAGGAGCAGCGGGCGAAATTTGCTCCTACCTTACTATGGCATTCTGATGTGAGAGATTCATCTCCTTGGCACGTACACGTGTCTAACAGTTCCTCAGGTGACCTACGAAATCCAGCCACCATCCTACACTGCATTAAAACGGCCCTCCACGGGGAGGAGGCGGTGACACGCTCTGGTCATCCCAGTACGCTGTATACGACCTCCTGTCCCCCGGTATGCAGAAGTACTTGGAGGGACTTGAAGCTTTGCAGTCGGCACAGATCCAAACTGATGGATCCAATCGTCTCGGCCGTACTGTTCGCCGGGAACCGGTCGTCACAAAGCACCCTTTGGTTAGGACTAACCCCGTCACTGGATGGAAGTCTGTTTTCTTCAACCCTGGCTTCGTCACAGCCATTGTCGGAATTCCCAAGGCTGAGAGCAACTGGATCATCAGCTACCTCAACGAGCTTAATGCTACCACCCAAGAGCTCCATGTTCAGTACCAATGGCAGAAGAACGATGTGGCCTTTTGGGATAACAGGGTTTGTGTAAGTACATTGTCTCCCTTATTGCTTACAACGGGGCTGACATAAAACAGAATCACTCAGCCTCATACGGCTTTGCTCCTCACCGCCGCCATGCTATTCGTACCGCTTGCCATGCAGAGCGTCCAGTGTTCGATTGTGCCGGCAAGTCTCAAGAAGAGGACATGAATGCTCACTATGGGCTTCCCAAGGTCAACAAGATGGATCTAGCCAATCCAATTACAACCATGGAATATTTGGATGAAAGCCGGTAGTGAGCGAGAACTTTTGGATATCTCCTTGCATACCGTGCATTTTCCTTGGCTGCTCAGTGCTACAGCAAGGTTGATGCGATTCAGCGAGCAGGCGTCATTGCACCAATATCCGGGAGGCTTAATTCATAAATGACACATGATTACGAAAAGTTGAATGAGGCTAGAGCAGTGAATGTATCTTAGACAAGAATACGCTTTCATCTTGGGAATGTGGTGCCTTTGGTGGAGGTAACGCCCCTTTCCTGAGTTTTAGCTAGCACCTCTCTGCTTTTATCCTGCTCGAGGTGCCCATCTCAATGTGAGATGATAGTCCCAGATTGACCCTTTGTACTTCTAAAGTCATGTGACAGGATAATTTTCGCGGTGAATAAATCTGGGATCAATGGGAATCTGCTCGAGCCATCCATCGAATGGCATGAGATGTGTTGATAGGGTACCATCGATGTGGTAATTTGATCGGTAGTAAACCCTAAATATTGGTATAGCGCACTTGACATTCCCTTCTCCATATCCCAGGAATTCCCCAGATTTCGCAATCAATGTAACCGATAATGCAGGGCAATGTACCTGAGTTTTGACCATGTCGCAGGGAGCCGAGCCTTCGATGATCGACTACGCGCGCTTCTACGGCCTAATCCGAGACCATCTTGGGCCTCATCCGCTGCAGGCAGTGTCGAATAGTCTACTAGCGCAACAATCAGAAGATACCGCGGACCTATTCCAGATCCATCTCGAAAACATCAGAGCTCCAGAGGAAAGGTTGGCGGTCGATGCAGGCAGCACGTCCTTGTTGTCGTCCATCGCGACATTGGCAAAGGGACCACCATCACGAGATGACGAAGATGATGGGATCTGCACCCATCGGGTCAGCCGCATGAAGCATGAGTTACCATTACTGCGCTCCGATCATGAGCTTGATGTGATATGTTTTGCGACTCAGATCGTGCCTGATCTGGAGAATGAATTCCTACCACTCGAGCCCGTTGACGAGGAAGCAGACGAAGGTTTCACTTGGCCGACGAAGTGCCATGAGTTGCCAGACATTTACGATAGGAAGTCGAAATCCGAAAAACTTGAAGTCTCAACTGAAGGGTTGCTCTTTTTGCAGGAGTCACTAAGATACCATTCTGACGGTGGAGTGCATGAAGTCTTCGAGGTTGAGGTGGACCCCTACAAGAAGGTATGTACAACAGACCAGCCTTCCTTCGAAAGTTGATGGACCTTGACATGATGATAGAAAACTATAGTGGAACATGTGTCACCGCCACTGCTTCCTTTGTCACCAGAAATCCTGCCTTATGTACCATCATCCGAGACCGGCCATCTCGACCTCCTCTCCGATCACACCAGTCCAACTCGAGATGAAGCACTCCAGGTGGAGCGAATGTTCTTCAATGAAAATGCTATCGCGCTCCCAAGGAAGCATGAAGGTTCCAGCTCACAATGCTCAGATCCAATGCTTCTCGAGTCAGATAGCCTTGGGGACATCTACAGTCCGCTGAAAGGCATCAAAGACCCACCATCCTCGCCTCCGCCTCTCAGAGCACCATTGCAGGATCGCAAAGTCGAGGTACCCCTTGAGCCGGCAGAAGTAGAGCAACCACCGCCATGGAAGAAGAAGAGTGTGACTTTCAGCGAAGCCTTACATGAGCTGATCCCTAATCTTCCACTGCCCATTCCGAGTCCAGAAAATGTGTCGTCTAGCGACATCGATACATATTTTGCGGAGGTAATTGCGCCGATTGCCATCAAAGCAGAACGCGCAATCGAACAGGAGCAGCTGCAGGAGGCGGATACCATGCTCAGAGTCAATGTGCCGATTATGGATTTCACTCTACCTGTGGCTCCGTGGAAGGCTAGTCTCCATGCTCCACATTCGAGAGACGGAGACAAGCTCTTCAAGCAGACAATGACTGAAATGAAGGCGCTGCACTTTAGCAAGCACGTCTGGCCTATTTGTGGAAAGGGCGAACGAGAATTGAAATGGGCACCTTTCCCAGCCGCTCTTGGAAAGGTGGAAACTCAAGAAAGCATCTCTGATAACGGATCCCTGGAGAAGTATCTTGCGCAGCCCGACAGGGTGGATGTCAGTACTTTGACGTGGAAGCCGGAAGGTCTACGCATATTGGATGAGCTTAGAGACGATGGCGAGGAAGATCTCAAAGAGGGCACTTTCCCAGAAGAGAGAGACATGAAGTCGCTGATCAGGAAGAGAAAGCTCGAGTTGGAAGCATATGATCTCGATTCATCTTCCCCCTCACGAGTATCGAGAGCGGAAAAGGAAATTCCTCCAGAAAAAACCGTATTTCCCGAGAAGTTCCTTTCATCTAATGCGCTGGACAGCTACCTGAATGTGAGAAAAGGTGTCATCAAAGAGCCGAAGTCCGACCATTTTCCAATACAGGCAGCTGCAGAAGGTCCTAAACCCTCAACACGTCCAGACTCGCCCCACAAAGCATCAGACACCGTCCTCCAGCCTTCAATCCCAGCCAACCACAGTCTGCCATCACCAGATGTAATACCACCGACCAATCCCTATCCCTTCGTCATTTCCGCCTCCTCCCTCAACAACCGCAAGCTCTCGCGTCAGATACAGCGTCTCTTTCCTTCTGCAGAATTTATCGAGCGAGACTTCAACCTCTACCTCGATCCATCGCAGCGACCACCGTCAATGCCCAACACCCCCCCTGTCGTCGCCAGCACTATGGCCGATGAAGCAGATATGATATTATCTCCTAGCACGGGTCTGATCTGGACGACACTGCAGAAAATCAAACAGCGCTCTTTGCCCGGACAGGCAGCGAGATCAGCCATGAGAGAGAAGATTTTAGGAGCTAGTCCTCGGTATGAGAAATTGCTCGTTCTAGTCAGTGAAGACCGTGGTGAGACGGATGGAAGTGATTGCGAGGCGCTGGTTGAGTTCATTGCCTTCTGCTCAAGCTTGCAAGACGAAGTCCAGGTCACATTCATCGCTGGTGGTGAAGATGAATTAGCGAAGTGGATCGTAGCGATGATGGTGACGCACGCCACAACTGAGGTCAAGCTGATTCAGGACGAGTCTTTGTGGGAGATCTTCCTCAGAAGAGCGGGCATAAATGCTTTTGCTGCTCAAGCGATTTTGGGCAAGCTCAAGGCGCCGGACCAGGATAATGGCAAGAGTTCGGGAGATGGACACTGGCGAGATGCTGATTTTGGGCTTACTGCCTTTGTGAAAATGTCATTTGAGGAAAGGGAAGCTAGGTTCGAGACGTTGCTTGGGGGGAGGCGCTTACTGGGTAGGGTCAGTAAGGGGATGGATGCCCGATGGTAAACATCAAGGTGAGGAATGTTCGATATATGGAGGTGGTTTGGCTGACCATAATCCCTGATTTTGATAGATTTGCTGCTCATCAGTTTTGTGAAAGATCACTTTGTCCACTTTGCTGACTACAGGTTTTGGTTCATGAGCTACTTGACGAACGCAGAAATGAGCGCAGCAAGGGGGCAATGCCCTGATCCTAAGTATAAGATGGGTGATATGTCATATATGGAGGGGGCATGGCTAGCATTAGCCTTGAATTGATAGAGCATTCTGCCCATCCGCTATGCGAAAGAATGATTTGTCGGCTTTGCTGACCATGAATTCGGTTTCTGAAGCTCAAAGACCGAAGATGCCACGAAAGGATTGGGATTAGATGATGGTTCGTAGGCGGCATTGTGTCTTTCGTGGGGGTGATTTGGTTGGCAACAAGATTGATAGTGAAGAAGATCGCTTTTGAAAAGGAACGATCTGCCAACCATGTCGACTTCGATTTTGGTGCGCGACTTTGCCTGATTTTGAAGTAAGGAGCGCATTATCGCAGAAAACATTGTTCAAGCCCAGCAGTGCCAAGGTACTCGCCGCGCTATTGACACATTCTCCACTCAGGTGCGACATCTACGAGATCAACAGGGCTGGGATATATTACGGACAATCTCCGTAAAAGGCCGAGGGTACGGCTTCCGCGGTCCTTGAGAAAGGGTGCTAATACTGAAGGGCTCGCTACGTGGAACATATTCTGCGAATAAAACATCTCGGAAGCTTCTTCATGTATTTGCCGATTCGTCTCCAGGGCCCTCAAATCGATTCGAAGGGGAATGCAATGGTAGGTTGTCGCTTACCACTCATAGTCACTCTCGTAGCCAGTGGTGAGAAAATGGGTGCGTCTAGTTGAAAGTGGGTTGTTTTTTTGTGGGTCCAGGGGGTCAATTATCATGCAGCCTATGTCTTCGGATCGTCGACTAGATTGTTGTTAGTCAACGGGCAGAGGTCCTACAGCACGGAGTACAATTCACATTACATCCATTCGTCCCTAGTCATTATAGTCGCAATCGTAGATTATGTTGTTCTTGACATGCAATTCGGAGAAGATTGTGGCTCGTATCTCTATGGGGAAACCAACGAGCCTGAACGGCTGGGCTTCAGTCTGGTCCTACGAATTTCTGAGCTATTTAAGAGGCGAATTAGGACAGCACACTTACAGTATTCGAGAATTTGCCGTTTGAAATACTGCGTGCAAAAGGGGACGCTATCCCTGCGTGTAAGCCTCTGTGGTGTTCGTAGGTGCTCGATTGGTGGTACAAGGGTCGCTTCGAAGGACTTAGTGGGACGGAAGGTCTCAAGTTGGCAGAGCAGTCTTCAGACCATGGAGGACGCAGTCACAAGCCTCGTCAAGTGTAATGGGTAGATCTCTCAGATTGATAGATTACAAAGTGGTAAGGTCGGCTTGGTAATAGGGCTTTTGGTCGATTAGCCCTAGTCTTTTGTCTCCTAGTGACTGTCTGGTACTCGCATGAAACTTAATGTGGACTTTCTTGGAACATAAAGTGTTCACCATCGCCAGTGTTGTCGCTGTTGAGAGACTATATGGTCGCACCAGGCGCCATTGCGGCTCGTGGCCTGCGGTGTTTTCAATGCTGCACGAATGCCCAACATCAAGACGATCTAGGTCGTCATCATGGAAAATCATGAGAATAGTCCAAATCAGCCTGTTCTTGTCGGCACCACAGGGAACTTCTATCAGAGGGCCATCGCGGGGACAGCGAACAATGAAGTTGGAAATGGAGAAATTGACGGGGACCTGACCGCTCCACAGCGCCAAAAGAGTCACGTAGACAACGAGTCGAAATACTTCAAAAATGCTCACTGGTCTGCATGCTCGAGTCCTTTCCACCTTAGATGCTAGACTAACAGCTGAAACAGGTCTCCGGATGGCACAACTCTGCTGACCTCTTCCGCCGATAACACACTACGCTCCTTTGTATTGCCGGTAGACCTACTGTCCTCGGAATCAAGCCCACATGCTTTGACACCCTATGTGTCTCACTGCTCACCAGAGCCCGTGTACGCCACAGCCTTCCATCCATCTTTCTCGCTCCAAGAACCAGCTTCATGCCTTGTCCTTGCCTCTGTACGTGCCCTTCCCCTCCGCCTCATCTCCCCTTTCGCGCCAGGAATATTAGCATCCTATCCGTTGGTTTCGCCAACTACGGAGGCCTATATTACACCTCACTCGTTACTTTTCGGTACTAAAGAAGCCAATCACTTTTTTGCGGGATCAGACTGCTGCTTAAGCGTGTTTGATATCAACAGGAATGGCGAGGGTCCTATCAGTCTAATGCACACAACTCCTTCGAGAAGACACCACACTGCGGAAAACGGGGGCATGAAGGGTATCGTGAGTACGATGTCGATGAGTGGTGGAGGACTGCTAGCTGCTGGAACATTCAGTAGGTGGGTCGGGCTTTACGACGGCTATGGCCGTGGGGATACCGTGGGTGTATTCCAGATCGCTGGGGAGAATGAGAAAGAGGACGGGACCGACGGCAATGGGATCACTCAAGTCTTGTGGAGTGCTTGCGACAGGTACCTCTGTACTATTGAGAGGGCAAGTGATGGAGTCGCGATCTGGGACATCAGAGGCACTGGGAAGAAATTAGCTTGGTTGAGAGGGAGAAAAGCGAGAACACAGCAAAGACTCGGCGTTGATCTGATGGGAGTAGGGGTTTGGGCTGGCGGAACAGATGGAGCAGTAAGATTATGGGAGGGATTGGGCCAAACTGAGGGTGTCCACGACCCGAAGTTGGAGTTTTGGGCTCATAATGATGCTGTGACTTCTACTACTTTGCATCGAACTGGCTCTGTGCTGGGAACGTGCTCCGGTCAGCGACATCTAGAGACTCATACCACTGATGCGAGCAACGGCGCATATAGTGATACGGACAGTAGCGAGACGCCTTCCAGGAGTTCGCAAAAGTCGCAGTCGTCACTCAGCTCAGAAGTGGAGACTAGCCCAGCTCACGCCTTCGATAATAGCATGAAAGTCTGGGCACTTTAGATAGATTTTAATATAATTGAGCCCGAGTATATTCTGAGCATGCATAGTTAAGGTGGTGACCCCTCGGAGTTTTATAGGACGCTTCGGAGAACGCAAGGCTACCGGTAAAGCTTCGGCTCAATGCGTCATTGCGCGCTGCGATTGGACATCTTCCCCCATTTTCGAATGACTGTTGAATATGGAACTCCAAAGATACCCTCTCTCATCTAGCTGAAGGCGCCAAAGCCCAGTGTCCTTCAAATAAACCCTACACGCGGCTCTAGTCGGAGTATGACAAGATACATTTTCTGGTCTCCGCTGCCACCACACTTCTCCTCTCGACCTCACCATGGCATCAACAACGTTGAACACAAGTTCCCTCATGAGTCCTTCCGATCTCGTTATGATAATCCCGCGCATCGTGGCTCGAGCGGGCTCCTTCGCCTTCATTGCGGTGCCTGAGCGATTAGACAGCATGTTTTTCAGGCATGGTGGAAGCATGATAGCGGAGGCAACGGGCAATGGGACCTGGAATATGATCACGTCGGCCTTATCGTCGGCTTCAATCACAGATACTACGCTTTCAGCAGCGGTTGCAGCAGAGACTGCGGCAGCAAGCCCAGCAGGACCGTTCAGTTTGTCTCACTTTGGGCAGGTACGGAACTTTGGGGGCATTTTCACATACATGACGAGTAGATGGGCGCTTGCATGCTTTACGCTGGTGAGTCTGAAAGGCGCAAGGGCGCTTTTGCGAAGCTAATGGAGTATAGCAGTCCATAATCCTCAATAGAACCCATATCTACTCCGCCGCACGTCGTCATATTGCTTTGCCATGGCCTGTACGGCTGGCCTTACGAGTTGCACCAATGCTCCTGTTTGCAACTCATGCCCTGAGCCTCCTGCATGCTTTGCGATGCCAGACATCTCCAGATTTCTCGTACCTAAAGTACGGCAATGCGGATAAGCACATGGAACTTGACTTTTCGGGAGATGGTGGATTACTTCACTACATCAGTTCGATACTCCTATTCTGGGAGACTGACGCAGGTTCCTGCTTAGCCGTGGACATGATACCCTCAAGGTCCGAATCTTGGGACCGAAAAGGCTCTTTGTCCTTGCTATGGCCGCTCTTTCAATCCTTATGTTTGGGCCAATTTATTGAGACCATTTCGTGTACAGTCCAAGGAAGACCGCCCATGACCGAGACGGGAATGACGATTTTCGAACATTCCTTGGCATTTGCTGAGGCCGAAGCAATGATCAGCAACCGACTGGGCCTGTCTCTATTCGGGCCTCCCAAGAATGGAGTTGCTGAGCCCACAAACATTTCAGGTAGTGAGCCAACGATTACCAAGTTGTTTACGAAAAGCGAAATCCTTGAAAAGATGAACACTCCGGCCGAGGTGCTACTTATGGCCTTGATCTCTAGTCTCAACAACCTGAGTAGTCAGGTCCTGGGGTTGTTTAACATGCAATCGAGGCTTCGACTCGTTAATACCGGGATCTGGGGCCTATGCTTCATGGCTACATTCCTGTGGGGTGTCTTTAGTACGAGGCCAGAATCTGGACCAGAGGCGATCATCCTGCGCTTTCCAACAGTCTGCATCGTTGGATCTATTCCCCATATGCTGGTATTGATCGGGATTCTACTTTGCGCTGCTATTTATATTCTTGCATTGCTTCTCTGCTTCCTTTCGCCCCCAAGCGATGGTCCGCAGCCTCAATCAATTGCGGATCGATTCAGGGTGGCTCGCGAAAACATGCAAGCTAACGTCCAGCTCTCTAGCATTCGTCTAGACATGCAAGAAGATTTCTACACAGCGATTCTGAAAATTGGCTTCTCTGCTTTGACAATTGCAAGCGAGGCTGTGTACCTGAACGAAGGCCAGCGGGTGACCGTGGCACATTTGACTTGGCTTGAGGAAGAAAGAATGAAAGATTTCGTGGTGTTCAAGCAGTTGAATGATCCCTCGCGTCGCCTTGACGTCGAGTGGGAAGAGGTACGAACGGGTGATCACCATGGGCCACGATCAAGCAGACCTTGGAGAAGCGGTTACAATCGACAAATAAATCCCAAGACTGCGAAATCAGGTATACATGATCCGATGATACGGGCAGATGGTGTTGGCCACATGCAAAGGTTTGGACGATATGCAATGGCTGCGACCTTTCTTCGTGGTATCCTACGGCTTTATTTCAGATGGCTCAGACTCATCACGAGCAGAATGCTCGATAAAGCTGGAATTTCTCGGCGCCCGCAATGGCTTCGCTTCCCTAAGCAAAGCGACGAAGCAAAAATCGATCAGGTGAACGAGGAACAAATACCCCAACCGGAATTTCTACCATTTTGGCTTGAGGGTGAGGACGGAAGGTCCAAAGCGCCTAAAAACGACAACTTCGACGTCGACGCGGAATTCAGAAAGCGGATACGAAAGGCAAAAGAGGACTGGAGCGAGGTAGACGAGGAAGACGAGGACCGAGCCGTTGATTCGCAGACCTACGATTGGTGGAAAAAGCGTGGCCAATTCGGCGTGATGGATGGAAGCGGGTCTTATCAAGCAAGCCTGCGGGACGATGACAGCACAAGTCTCATCTCAATCTCCACCGATGCCAGCTCGGTAGATCACAATGACTTTGATGATGACTCAGGCGCCAGGACACCCACCCAGCGCTCTCCTAATCCAAGCAACCGCTCTCTGTCTCCTACTCCCGAACCACCCGCCTATTACGGGCAAGTTCCCAGCGAAAATCTGCCTGGCCGCGAGCTCAACCCTGATTGTCTCATCGAACCCCATCCCCTCGATCCCTACTATCTCGCTTCGCTCCTCGATCCCAAAACTTCAGAAAAGCGTGCCGAGGCTCGTATGCTCACTCACCACATGAACTCCCCTAAAATCACAACTCGCTCTCGATACCGCCACGCCCAGGCCTTTGCTTCCGTCAAACTTCTCACATCAACTCGCTACCGCCCTGCTAATTCCACCATCCCCGCTTCTGGTCCACTCTCTCCAGACGACGAAGCGCAATTACTCGTACAGCTCATCCTGAATCGGAGATCTAAGCCACTTGTTTCCGACCAAGCGGCAGCCGGCTGGAGAGACGGAGCTGCTGGCATGGGCCCTTCGGGGCCGCAATGTGTGATTTGCCAGAGCGAGCCAAGGACGATACTGGCATGGCCTTGCAGATGTTTGAGTCTGTGCGAGGAGTGTAGGGTTACTTTGGCGATGAATAATTTTGGCAACTGCGTCTGCTGTCGGCAAGATGTTGTGGGCTTTTCGAGGCTATTTGTGCCTTGATAGAGGGAAAGGGAAATTCTTATGATAGTTACGGGAATCGGACTGCATAGCGAGCGAGTTTTACTGAATGCATCTGCGTGGCTTGGGGAGTCTTGGTACTATCGAACAAAGTGTTCGCTGGCATTCCGGGCGTTAATATATGATTCATAGCATACATGCGCCCCTTAGTCGTCTTGATTGTTGATACTTATCATGTATCTGAAATTTGAAAGGCAGTTCTACCGCTTCTGAGAGCGGAAACGCCAATCGCTATGCTTGCTCATGCCACGTCATTCATTCATTCTTCATGCCCTTTCCAACACCCCTCTAAATGTCGAAGACAGCAGTCTTGCTCGTGATACCATCAAACACACACGTGTTGTTGACAGGCACATACTGCTTTGTAATGACCTTGATGACCTCCTGAGCGACCATCCCACCTGTCAGAGCAGATATGTTATGCAACTCCGCTCCATCTGCTCGATCAAGCTCTTGAACCACATTATCGAATGTCTCTTGAGCTTCTGGTGTATCGAACCGAGGCCATGGTTTTGGATCTTTCTCCACGTCTACAGCTGGAGTAAAGAAGTGAGCCGCCCTCGCGAATTCTGGGAGCGGTAGCTGAGCTCCAGAAGGTGCACGACTTCCGGCAATGGCTTTGAGAGCGTCGGGCTCTTCGCGACCTTTTTGCAGGCGTGCCACTTCGTCTTGATGTCTGTCAAGAGCTAAGAAGGCGAAGTAGATTGGAAGAAGTGACGTCGGATCCTGCAATTCCTGACTCAACCGCTTGGCTCGGTCACTCCATTCTAATTCGCTAGTGGATTTGGCGACGCGAATGGGTCTGCCATGTATCAATTTCACGAATTGGGCGCCTTTGCAGAACGCTTCAATTTCCTTGTCTTCAATTTGGGACTTCGTGCCGAGTTCTCGTTCGGAACTTCGAACCGTCTGGGTGATCTCTGTGATATCCGATCGGGCTTTAGCTGTGTAAATATTTTGGAGCTGTATGTAATCGGAAGATTGTGCTTTCATGTCGGGTAGGGCGCCGGGGAGAGGAAGAACGCGATGAAGGGCATGGAAGACACTGATGGCATTTCCAATGATCCAGAAGTTCGCAGAATCTGCCTTTAGATGTTTGCAATCCTCGGCATCGAAAATTTCGCGAAGACCGCTCGATATTGAGGGTGGGTTCAGACTCTTAAGCACTGCAGCAGCAGCCTCGTCGAAATTCTCTTCGCCGCCTTCTGCGTTGCTCTTCCTTGCACCGGCTTCTACCATAGCTTTGAACTCTTTCTTTTCGGAGTACGTGGCTGGTGGTTCGCCATTTCTTGATGCCTTCCAGACAATTAGGTAGTAAAGTAGGAGTAGAAGGTAAGGGACATGGCCGTGGTCATGGTCTGATTGCCTATCCAGGTCCCCGGTCTTCTCTCGCGTAAACATGAGCAGCTCCGGCCATGGATTTAGAAGGCGTAGATCTTGGGTAGAGGCTGGATCTGGATGGGTATCGACAACAGGAAACTGGGCAGGTAGTTGTACGGAGAAGTGGGAGTAGAAGCCAACAGAATGGACGTAGAAGAGAGGTATTGATGCCGACTCAGTATGTTGGCAGATCTTCTCGAGCACAAGGGAGTTTCTCGTTGGTCCAATGAGTATAATGAGGCTATATTTCTCTTGTATACTTGGACTTTCAACAAAGGCTTCGATTGACTGTGAGACCTTGTCAGCACGTCTCATCACCTACGTCAGGAGTCCTCTGAAGCTGTACCTTTTTGATAGCATGACCTTTTACCTCAGGATTGAGCTCCTGAAGATACTTGCACGTCTCTTCGGCCCTTGATTTGTCCAAGCTGCTCTCTTCGAGAAAGAAGTTGACACCTAAATCTTTTTCGGTCACTTCTGCTTCATCAACAATGGTATAGCTGCCTACGCCGGGCAGGATGAGGTTCTTGAGAGCTTCCACACCAACAACACCCGGCCCTGAGTTCAAGAGCAGTACTTTGGCATCTTCCAGCGCCTGTTGCCCGCTTGCGGCCCATAGACGGAGTTGCCTGTCATATTTCTTCTCTTTTGCAGTTGGGCCTTGCAACGGAGGAAGGGTAGTCGCTCCCCCAACCATGATAACTGCGTGAGAGAACTATGGAGCTCATTTGAAATTTTGTAGAGAGCTCTCCAGTGTGATACAGGCAGAACTTTAGGGGTATGACATCAGCCTAGTATGGACATGACAGACCCCCCACCCTTACCCATACCCCTCCACTTCGCACTTCAATTATCACACTCCGCCGACCGTTAATGTGGCATTGATCCTCAGCCATCAATTCGTAACCTCCCAGAAGCGAACCCTGGAAGACTGGCTTTGCGTGCGTCCGTTGCGGACAGCGCCGGATGAGCATAACCACTACCGCCTACTCCTGCGCCTTCAGGTACAATCATCTCAAATCACTCTCCTCACTCCACAATGAAACATTTTGACAAAGCGTTTGACTATCGCTGACCTAACATAAATGCGCTATAAAATCTAGAAGCCCTTTCTCCAAAGCACTTTTCCCTGGGAGACCAATATATCCCCGCATCCTCCTACCAACCTTCTCTTCAACCTCCACAACCATGTCTACCGCAGCCGCAGCCCCAACGACCGCCCCATCCGACCCTTCCAAGCTCTCTGCCATTGAAGATGCCAAACGAGCCGCTGCCTACCGCGCCGTGGCCGACAACTTCGACCCATCAGCGAAATACGTTGGCATAGGCTCCGGCAGCACAATCGTCTACGTCGTCGAAGCCATCCAGGCACTCAAAGACCCGCGAATAGCCAATATGAATTTTGTGCCCACAGGATATCAGTCGAGGCAAGTGATACAGAGAGCGGGACTCAAGGATCTGAAGTTCGACTCGCTGCCCGAAAACACGCTCATCGATGTGGCATTCGACGGCGCGGACGAGATAGACGATGATCTGAACTGTATAAAAGGCGGTGGAGCATGTCTATATCAAGAGAAGCTGGTAGCGAGCCAGGCGAAGAAGTTCATTTGCGTGGCCGACCAGCGCAAACTCCAATCGAGACTGTTGAGTTTTTGGAAATACATACCCATCGAAGTCGAGCCTCTAGCAACCTATCCTGTCATGTCAGCACTCAAAAGCCTCGGCTCAACATCAGCAGTACTTCGAGAAGGCCACATGATGAAAGACGGTCCCATAAAAACCGACCAAGACAATTTCATCATCGACGCCTGCTTCCGACCACTTCTGCTCCCCGTCGACGTCCAGAAATCGTCATCGCTGCATCCAACGCAGAAAGGGATGGAAGGCAAAGGCGAAGGTGGTGTATGGGAAGTGCAAGAGCTGGCAAGGGAAATCAAAGCAATCGAGGGTGTCTTGAGCGTAGGACTTTTTTCGGGTGAGAATGGGGTGCAGGCGCTGGGGAGGGGCATGAGGAGAGGCGGGCAGAAGCCTGTAGCGGCGTATTTTGGGATGGAGGATGGGAGCGTGGTTGTCAGATATGCGAATAAAGATGGGACTGCGAGTGAGAGGTAGCAGGAAGTAAGATTTTAAGAGGCTATATTAAGCTATGATACCACACAAGGAAACATTTAAAGAACGTGTTCACATAAAGGAATTCGATAAACGATAGGAAGATGATTGCATTGAGAGTGATCCGCCTTCGTATACTGGGACGATGTTCAGTGTGCTAGAAAGGGGAACGCATCGGCTTGAGAGTAACATATGAAATCTAGAAGGCCCTCTCCTTTCTTTTGCCGCCCTTTGACTCCTTTTCCGCTCGGCTCTCCTCTTCGGCCTGGCTGAGCTGGAATGGGGATTGAAGATCGTCCAACTCTGCGGGCGGAGTAGTGGCCTTTTGTACAGCTTTGGGCGAAACGTAAGAGGCACCTCCACGTAGTGGCGAGCTGGATGGCGATCTTTTTTTCTTCGCACATTTTATTGCGAAACTGCTGGCGCTGGCGTCGCCATTGTTCAAGCTCGACGCACGACATCCACCACCATCTTCTAGACTCAGTCGAATCGCTTCAGCCATGTCATAGTCGAGGTCTTCCTGGGGGCTTGTCAAAATTGGGGAGGCCACGGCTTCCTCTGTAATAGTGTCACTGCCTGAGCCGTCGCTTGCGCTCTTACGTCGAAGCTCATCGCTTCGAGCCGCCTCTTCACTCAGCATGGTAGCGTACGCCAGAATCTCATCTTCAGTAGCACCTGGACCAAGTAGATCGACTCCGTATCTTCCAGAGAGCCTTTCTTCCTCCTTGCGCCTAAGTCGCTTCTCTCGCTCTAGCTCCAGCTTCTCGTTGGCGATGTAATCCTTCAGAGCTCCTCGTCCAGACCCAGAGAAACGATCGCCAGCTTGATTACTACCACGCTCAGAGCGACGAAGACGACGCTTGTTGCCTTTGTACTGGTCAGCTGCTTGAGAGCTGTAGCTCCAGTAGCGTAGATGAGAGCCAAGGGTGACCATGCCGCGGAGAACGGTTGGGTCTGGGTCAAGGCAGATCGCACCCGCGGCGAAAAGGTTAATGCCAACGCCCGCAGGAGATGCTTCGGCTTGAACAAGGCGACGTCGAGCACGGGAAGAGAACCTAGAGTTGAGTGTGCGAATGGGATCAGCGGTCGAGGCGAGAGGATCCCATGCTTGGACGAGGCCGTCGTTGCCGCCATGTACGAGATAAAGCGCAGTCAACGCGAGGCAAGAGATCTGTGGAGAATCCGTATATATTATACGAACGGGCTTGATACTGTTCTCAACGATGTTATTGCTGGCGTTTGGTGCTCGCATGTTCCAGAGGATGATCGTGCCGGTCTTCGTGCCTACTGCTAGAAGCCGCGCACGTTGACCCGGTACATCAGTGGGGGAATTTGGAAACGGTATTTGACTGAGAGGAGACGACATCGGAGAAGAGGATGCGGACGATCCAATCAAACCAAGGAGAGGATCCTCGATAGTAGTCAAGAGGGCAAAGCTGGAGCTATCGACGGCAGCAGTCGTGATCTGGGGTGGCTTCAGTCCGCCAAAGAGGAATACTGATGTGCGCCATTCTTCGATCGAATTTGCACTCTCTGGGTCTGATTGAGCCATAGATCCACGCGGTGACGGTGTCTTACCCCCAAATGACCACGTTGGTTGCTCTTTTATGACGAATTTATTCTCGCCAAATACCGAGGTCTGACTGGTGTCTCCATCTATAAGACCAATCTGGCCACCCATTGCAATAGAGGATTCCTTCGGACTGCAGCGGGTGAAGCGTTTGATTTCAGTCTGCTGTCCCTCATCTAATCCGCAGCCTATTACCACGATTCCTTCACCAGCTCCATTCTCATCGATCGAAGCAAAGTCAACTTCGAGACGTCGCCGCATATCCCAGCCTTCGCAGATCTTACGAAAGTCATGGGGCCTTTTCTGCAAGAAGCTATTCAACTCTAGTGTTTCAGCTGAAAGCTGTTCTTTGCTGAGGCCCATTCCGTTCCACGAAGACCTGGGAGTGTAGCTGCCATCGACCTCAGACCTCTCGAAGGGATCTGGTCTGGCTATGCGGCGAGTTGGCTCTACAAGCGTCCATGGGACCGTTCGGCCTACACTCCATGCCAATTTCTCCAGAGCTGCGGGATTTAGTTTCGATACGCGATCTAGTACAGGACGGGTAGGGAGGTCAGTGAGATAAAACACCTCCCCTAAAGCGTTCACAACGACTGCCCAAATACGGCTCATTGACTGGCGCTTCGCGGAAAACATTTCATCGACTGTAAGAGCAACGATCGGCACACCAGGGCTCAAGACCCATCGAGCTATTAGTTCTCCACGCTCAAGTCGTCTATCGCGAAGGCTGTTCGTCCCCAATGAGTAAGAGCTGACGATGCCCTGCGAAGACCCGACGAGCATGCCGACCAGACCCTCGGACATATCAGGTATGTTGGAACCTTTAGCAATCCAGGCTGAGCACATTGATTCCGTGGGCAACGTCGAAGGAATTCCCAGCTCCGGAATCGTTTGGTTCAGCGGACGGGCCAAGTCTCTGCCGCGCTTTTCCTCTGCAGACCTGTAGTAGGCTCTACCACCCGGATGGCCTTCTGCATAGATCATTCCGTAGGGTTGGCTGACGTCCATAACATTTGGGACGCCAATGATGTCGCCTGCACCGAGTCCGTAGGCGGCGTCGCTGGGATAAAGATCAGCGAACTGTTGTGTCACTAGGCCATCTGCAAAGCCCCATGTATCCACTTTACCAAGCTTAGGGTCGCTTAAGGAAGCCATGCCCACATCTGTGGCCCCATGTATAAATCGTGGAAGCCTTTTGTTGAAGCCTCTTCCAAAAGTTGCATGTATGTGATCCACGATGGTGATCAGATCTGAATTGTAAGTGACATGAGCACTACCGTTGCTACTAGCCCCAGGTCGAGAAGACCCAGAGCCGCCTGCTCCTGGAACTTCCAAAGGTTTGCCGCGAGCCACGGATCGGAGCAGGCGAGTACGTAGGATATATTCGCTACGCCATGACGCAAGAGCTGTAAGTCGAGTAAAGAGACGCCTTTCCGCATGAAGGGTATCGTCCTGGTCTGAAATCTCCGAGTCTGGTTCCAATGCGCTCAAGGCTTCGGCGCCCGGAAAGTAGCGCGAAAAGGCAATTCTCCACGCGTGAGGCGTCGTGACTAACTGGTGGAAACGCTTTGACACATGGGAAACATCGGACAACGAAGCAGGAGGAAGGTGAGACAGGATGTGGGTCAAGACCTCTGCATGAATTAGCAAAAGGAGAATTGATTCGAACAGGGGACGAACCATTGGGGAAATCAGCAATGCCAAACTGACATGTTCCAGACTTCTTCCCTCCTTGTATCACAGTAAATGAGGGCCCCTGATTCTTCTTCTTTTGCATATATGGTAAAGCTCTTTCATGCTCAGCAATTCGATCGACAGGTGAACGGGTGTGCGGCCGCGAGGGTGGGCTCAGTCGCCGTAAAGGTCTTTCTGAACCCTCGTCAGAGCCTCCTGAAGAGGACAACAACCCTGCATTGCTTGCAGAGCGCCGAAGGAAACGCCTTCCTGCTCCTTCGGTACAAGGCCGTGGAGAGGATTGTAGATCTGGGGCATCGAATCCATATTGGCTGTCTTGGTGGCTATCTTGGGTGTTTTGCGTCAAAGGGATTTCTTGGGAGTATTCGTTGAGCTCTGGTTGCATATAAAGGTTGACGGTGTTAATGAGATATCAGTAGTCTGAGCCAAAACTTGGTCAGTCGAGACAGGTGCGGGCGTTGATTGCAGTAAGAGTGTTGTTGATGGAAAGAATGGAGCTGACCTTTGCGCCTGAAAACTGATACTCGAAGGAGATTACGCTAGAAGGGTTCACCCCCTAACTGCTCGCACCCCCTAACCGCTCACCCATAGGGCTGATGCCTGGAAGCCGCCTAGAGGGCGCCCTAGTCCTGATCACTTTCGCGGCAAGCATAGTCCCCGGAACTTCCCGAATTGTTGCCCGGAGGACGAATTTCTAGGGTGTTTTTTAGGGGCCGAAGGGTCTTCCGGGGTTCAGCCCTACGGGACGAGCGGTTAGGGGGTGCGAGCAGTTAGGGGGTGAACCCTTCTAGACCAAGAACGGCCGGAAGCCCAACCTTCGTTTGAACCTCATCTGCTCTAGAAGCTCAGAATCCCCAAGCGATTTAACTCAACTGAAGCACAAAACGTGCTGATTCGATGTTAGCAAGCCCATTACAGCTCCGGATATTGGCTCAGGGGTTTCAAGCTTTGGGACATAGATTGTGGCGCTGGCGCATTAATATCTACATCTACTTACACTCCCCATATCTCCTCCCATGCTCTCTCGCTCCCTTCCAATGGTCCCTCAAACCTCCCAAACCTCGCAGGCTTCCCCGAAGTCGCCTCGGGCAGACTGATCCACTCCCTTACAAGGCCAGGTACTTCCTCCTTGACATGACTAACGCAAATCAATGCTTGGTCTTGACTCAAACCGTCAAAGACCTTTTCGCTCAGCAGTCTAGGATCAGTCTCGGTGACGAATCGCTTCTGCACACCTTCATTCATAGAAAGGCCGAAAGAACGGGTTTCGCCCCAAGTAAGGAAGAGTATGCATTTGTCACGCACGTTCTCATCCATACCACTGAATGCTTCGTCAAGGACGACCAGATCCGGCCTTTTCACTATGGCGCGCAACAAGAGCGCCACTCGCTGAGCTGAGAATGGAGCCTCGCCAAATCGGATCTCATCAGCCCAGTCTGTACTTCGCGAAGCAAAAAGTTGGGAGCTCAATCTAGGCCTTCCTGACTTGGCTGCCAGTGATGTCACTACTGGTTTGAAGGCTGGGTTTAATTCTGTCTCGAACCATCGTAGGCATGTGTCAACAGCAACGTCGTCATCATAGTCAAGGCGCGGTGTACCCAGGAACGTATCAGCCCAAGCATTCTCGATGGTCTGGCGGAGCGACAGTCGCCGCGGGAAGAAAGCGTGGATCTCTGGAGATGACTGGCCAATTCGAGCTTGGATATCGAATATTGAGATTCCTGGTTGACCCGGCCGCGGCAGGCGTGTACGACCAAATACTTTAAGAGGCAAAGAGTACGACTGAGGGTGATCGGAGCAAATCAATGATAGCAATGTGGTCTTTCCAGAGCCTGGACACTGTTTAGCTGGCATGAATGACTCAACACGCCATTGCTCACCATTTTGACCGAAAACACCCCAACGTTCTCCACGTTTGACAGTCCACCACAGCCCGTCCCGTTTTTTGTCATTGAACTCTTGCTTCCAGTCACCTAGGGCTGGCTTGTCGCCATATTTGACACATACATCGTGCATTTCCACCAGAGCCTCTCCTGCCTGTTCAGAAGCCCGGAGTTCTCGCAAGGGAAGACCTTCCCGGCTTTGCGAGAAACTCTTTTCGTTTACATGCCGCCAAGCACCGAAGACGGTCGGGACGCCCCTTTGCGGGATGGATGTCGTCTTGCTTACAATCTGTGTCTGATCACTTTTCGACGGCAGCTTTCCTGTATTCTCGAGAACGTCCATCTTCTTGCCCTTGTCGGCGATTTGGAAATTAGGACCCAGACGGATCAAGTGGGTGATCCATTCGGGCAGCGGATCCTGTGGCCGTAGAGCTAATACAAGTCGTGGGGAACTCGCTCTTGCTAGATTGTGCAGCAGCGGATTGAGAGTAGTAATGGTTGGAGGATCCAGTCCCATGAATGGTTCGTCTAGCAACAGAACCATTGGCTTTCCAAGCAAAGCTCTTGCAATCCTAGTTCGCCTCATCTGTCCATTGCTGAGGTTGCCCATTGGCATGTTCACCAACGCCTCAAGTCTGAGATCCTTGATGACCTGATCAAGACTCGTGTCGTGAATATCTTTGGCTTTCTGCTCTTCTGATGCGTTGAGATCTGTGTTCGCTTTGAGATAGTCCATTACAGAAAAGTCCGTGTCTTCTCTTCGACTTTCATATCTGGCACTTAAGTATGCGCCTCTTGTGCCAGACTTGCCCACACCGCCCCTTTCGCCATTGAAATCGACGTACGGAATGGCGCGCGCAGGGCTGCGGTATCGCAATCCTACCTCTTCAGACGAAAGACGGGGAAAGGAACGGGCGGTCGGTGGAATAGACAAATGCTGCCCTCGCAGTATCTCCAAAAAGGTCGTCTTTCCAGCATTGGATGGCCCAAGGATCGCCCAATGCTCTTGTTCTACTGAGTGCGAAGGCAGCGAGAAATTCAGACCAGGAAATATGGGGGGGTTGGAGCTTCTATCTCGTTCCGCTGGGGAGGGATAAATTCTGTAGAACGTCCCATGGTCAATATTCACTATCGGTGCCGGCCTGGTCCAATAACGCCTCGTTCTGTTGGCCAAGAAGAGGCTAGATAAGAACGGTGGGATTTTCCGCATATCACTTTTCGTTCCATCATGTAGTGAAGCTGTAAACGGCGAGTTTGGCCGATTACAATGTTTGGAGGGATTTTTTGCCAGCATTTGCCGCTGTTTAGCCGGCGGCCTTGGCAATGTTCGAGAAATTTCCTCGACTTGGAGCTTCAACTGCGACAGCATCACTAGTTTCTACCAAATCAACACCCTTCCATTCTCAAAAAACCAAAATCTGCTCCCTTCCTCGACCTTCTACAGCTATCCAAGATGGTAAATTGCCAGAGACCACCTGATATAAATACTGCGGAAAGCTAAGAGGAAATCAGACTACTGCTCTCAAGTCAATCAAGTCGCTCGCGCCCCTTCTAGACCGCATCCTCGTACAACGGATCAAGGCCGAGACCAAGACGGCTGGTGGCATCTTCCTGCCAGAGAGCAGCGTAAAGGAGCTCAATGAAGCGAAAGTACTAGCTGTCGGTCCTGGAGGTCTTGACAGGGAAGGCAAGAGGGTTTCGCCGAGTGTAGCACCAGGAGACAAAGTCCTGATACCACAGGTAGGGGGAAGCTTCGAGTAGCAGCACTTCTGTATAAATGTTAGCTGACAGTCTTTGCAGTATGGAGGCAGTCCTGTGAAGGTCGGGGATGAGGAGTATTCGCTGTTTAGGGATCACGAGTGAGTCTTGCTCGTCTTATGGATGGAATTGCTTGCTAACATGGAGCAGGCTGCTTGCCAAAATCAACGAGTAAGGCTGTGATGTTGAACCTCTTTTCGTGTACCATATGTATACCTACCATACTCAAGCGCTGCGGAGGAGTTGAGTCTTTGCGGTAAGGAAGCGTTGCATATACCATGTAATCGTTGGAACAGCTATCCAATCTCCCCTCTATTAAAGATAGTGCAGAACAATGATCGCATCTTGTTCTTGAATGTCTCATGGTTGGAACAGCAAACTCGATAGCGATTGACTTCGACGTCAAAGAAAAATCCCTCACTGGGATCTATCTCTCGGCCATTGCCTGGGGTCTTACAGCCAACAATTGGCCGCCATATATTGCACTCGATAATGATCCACCACGTTTAGTTCCCCAAGATATAGCAACCACCTTTGTAGAATAGTGCTAGGGTTTCATGGCTTGGCACGAGGCGCATCATCGCGAAACAGGCCTTACTCGCCAGAGGCAACCACGAGTAACTATTCCCTCTACAACTCGACTTACCTGCGATTTATGCCCATAGAGCAAGTCCAATTCGTCAATATCATCCCGCTAATACCACTGAGCTTGAACTTCTTCTCTTACCGGCCATCACAATGGCGTCCTCGTCCTCAACCTCTACTCCGCTCCTCTAGTAACTCCCCTCTTGCATCCAGTCCCTTGACCCGTAACTCAGACTGACCTCCCACAGCTCCTGCATAGCCTATCGTACCACCATCCTGACCGAACACACGACCTCCGCCTCCAGCGCAACATCCTCTCTCGCCTCCCTGATCCTTCCGAAGATAACCCACGACAAACCCGCAAAGCTAACCTACACCCACAACCAAAACTATATCCACTACATCGCCGATGCACCCTCAGACCACCCTTCCGCCGATCCTTCGGCAGGCGGCCTCACATATCTCGTCATCGCCTCCTCAAGTTTCGGCCGCCGCATACCCTTCGGATACCTAGTTGAGATAAAGAAACGGTTTTTGGGGAAATATGACCCAGAAAGTACAGACTTTGCGTCTATGCCGCCGTATGGAGCGGCAGACTTTAACGGGCAACTGAAGAAATTGATGGTCGGGTATGGGACTACCGAGGGGGGGAAGCAGGATGCAATTACGAACACACAGCAGGAGATTGATAACGTTAAGGGCATCATGACGGAGAATATTGAAAGAGTGCTCGAGAGGGGAGAGAGGATCGATTTGTTGGTCGATAAGACTGACAGGTTGGGGGTTGGGGCGCATGATTTTAGGGTTAGGAGTCGGGGTTTGAAGAGGAGAATGTGGTGGAAGAATGTCAAGCTGATGGTGCTGTTGGGGGTTGTTATTGTGTTCCTTGTTTACCTGTTCGTGGGTTTTGGATGTGGTCTGCCTGGTAAGTCGGTTCAGGGGAGATGGAATAGAGATTTCGACTGACAAGACCACAGGCTGGTCACGATGCGTCGGCTCCGGGAAGTAAGGGCGATTGAAATAGTTATAGCGGTTCATGCATGCGTTGGGCGCTGGGGAGGTGTTAGTGGCATTGTATGATACGCATGATGAGCATTAAGCAACTGTCCTACTGATTATGTTATACACAAACCTCAATGCATACGGATCTGCCACAGTAGGACTACTAAAGATTTTCTGCACACGGACGAGCATCGTCTGAACACGTCCGCATTGCAGGCAACCTGTCAAGATACGTTCCAATTGTGGCGGTTCACGGAGTGTGGTGATCGCAGCACACAAGCTCGAAGGAGCCACTTTTTCCGTCACCAATCCTGATTGGCAATTTTTACTTTACATTATGTACAACATGCACCACCCTCTTTGCTACAATCCATCATACAGATTATGCGTACAGTGATAGCCGCCAATGATTCAAGCGATCAGGTTGTAACATCCTAGTCTCGTCAGAAATTGTCCGCAACCCGCAATGAAGAAAAGCACATACTAGATTATGTTCTCATTCTCCCTTCTCCCTCAACATTCCTCAACTCAAGGCCGCTAAATGATCTCGAGTCACTCTGCTCGTGCACAGGTCTGTCATGGCACCATTTCAACCCGCTACAATTCTCTGTTTCGATCAGCGCCGTGCTCGAGGGCAGAGGGTGGTGAGATCTAGAACTTGGACAGAGAGATATACCGCTTGCTCTGTCTTCTACGCTCCTAAGTCTTGAAAGGGTCAGCTGATGGTATCCGAGAGTGGGGGAATGAATGGCTTACGGTAAACTGGCCATGTTCCAGCGTGAGGCAACCTCGTGGTGGTCCGTAGGATATGCGATGGCAAGGCCTAGACCCATGAGGCAGAATAGGAGAGTTTGAAGGTTCATATTCATCACTTGGTAGGGAGTGTACTTGTTCAAGAAGAAAAGGGCGAATAATGGATCTCATTGTCAAGAGGAGAAAGCCTTTATATAATAAAACAACGGAATCCTTAACACAGCAGAAGTACCCCTGAATTGTTGCCATGATGTCTGAAGCTACTAAGTGGCTTCGACCCATGGTCGACGCGTGGTCCAAGAGGCTTGACTGATAGTTTTATCCTTTTGACTACACGTGTCTAACGCTGTCTGACCATTTTTACGGAGATGCGCAGTCCCCTTTCACGTTCTTGCTTTGGTGGCGGTCCATATGGCTGCTTTGGTCGATCTTTGTTCTCCACAAAATAGCCTTGTTTTGGTTGGGAGAGTTTGGTTGTTGGGTATTTGACTCTGACATTACGTGACAGAGAGTATGATCTCTCCTTTACGTTTTATCTGGATTTGTTGATTGTGGAAATTGCGTCCCAATTGCTTGACCATGTCAGGAGAATGTAGCGCTGAATTTTGAGAAGTGAAGGCCCCTATTCCTTGCCTGTCTCGGGCAAAAGCGCACGGAATCCGACTACACGAAATTAACTAGTCATTATCTATATATATCTAATCGAACAAGGGTTTCTTCTTGATCAAGCGTGATCAAGCCAGCCTATGTTACAAATGTCTTCGCCGTCGACTATGTCAGAAGGTAATATCCATATACATAGAAGCCGCGTGTATCATCTTCTTTCCGAAGTCATTATAGAAGTAGCAACCCCAGAATCAACGCACCAATAATGATGCCCGAACGCACAGAATATGGCGGCTTCAGTGAAGTTGCTGCTCCGCTATGTGGTCTCCCAGTCTTATTTGTAGACCCCGATCTAGGTAGACCCGTAGGAGGAGTAGCTCCCGCTGCTCCACCTGTTCCGGCAGGAGAAGGAATGCCTGGCCCCGTCGCATGCTTCCATGGAGCGATGGTAGTCCACGGAAGCACGATGCGGTTTGTGCCTAGCTTAATCGTCTGAGAGCCTGCTACTATGGTCATAGCCATAGCTCCACTGCCTATCTGATATGTGGTGCCATTGATGATCGCTTCAGAAGCATCGGCAGAGAAGGTCAGATTGTTAGCTGTGATGGCAGAAGGTGTCTGCTCTGGTGGGATGGTGGTCGATAGCAGTATGACTCCACCAGGACCAAGTTTCATTGTTTCCGAGCCCACCACAATCGTTTCTGCAGGGGCCTTGTTTGAAATGGGATAGATACTACCGTCAATAATGGCGTCGGTCGGTCCCACAGAGAAAGTTAAGCCATCTGCTGTCATTGCCGCTGGGTTGTGTTCGCTCGTGACGGTTGGGAGATCCACCGTTGTTCCTGGGAATTCAATACCGTGTGGACCGATACTCAAGATCTGGCCGCCAACGACCATTGTTGCAGGGACATTTGGTCCAATCGCGAACGTACTGCCTTTGATTACAGCCTCTGAGGGTGCGACGGAGAAAGTCAGATCGCCTTCTGTGACGACTTGATAGCCCTGCTTAGGTGTTGGAAGTGGTATGGTGGTCCTTCCAAGACCAACACCGTATGGTCCTATACTAATTGTCTGGCCATTGATGACTGTGCTAGTTGGTGATTGGATGTCGTGAGTGTGGCCGCCAAGTACGACCTTTGATGGAGCGAGTGAGAGTGTCAGATCGCCTTCCGTCACCACGGAGTAGTAATGAGAAGTGGTAGGTATGGGAATGTTGAGGTTCCCAATGTGTATGCCTTTCGACCCCGCAATAATCGCTTGACCGTGACTGGTGATTGTTACGGGAGCCTTGCCCGGCAGGAACGAATAGGTGGAGGAGTCGATGACTGCGGCAGAAGGTCCAAGCGAAAAGGTGAGGCCTCTAGTCGTTATAGCCGAAGGTGTTTCAGCAACGCCTGCTTGAGGCTTAGCCGAAAGAGCAATAGTGGTACTAGGGCCAGCAACTTGTGAAGGTCTGATGGTAAGTTTCTGATCTTTGTATGTAACAACTCCAGAGCCAGCAGAAAGGGGCATGGTTGTGGATACAGCAATGAATTGCGACGCGTCTACAGACAAGGTGTTGCCACCGTAGACGAATGGCGTGGGGTTTCCAGGAGAAGGTATTGTGACACTCCTAGCTGGAGCAATTAATTGAGATAGATTGATTGAGAACGTCTGCCCCTTGTACACGAAGGGTGAAGCTTTAGGAGTGTTTGGGAGAGCCAACGTAAGCCCTGCAGCTTTCAGACTAGAAGGGAATACAGAGAAGACCTGGCCAGCAGCGGTGACGCGTGGAGCAGGGACAGAGCCGGCCGAAGGGAACGCGGCTGTAGTTCCCGGGCCGACCAGCTGGCCAGCGTCCCAGCTGTAAGTCTGACCGTTATAAACTGCCGTACCAGCGGATGAACCATGGCTGAAGCTTTGTGATCCAATCATGAGATTGTCTGGTTGCATTACCACCGGAACAATCCCGATCTTGATCGAGGTCGCTGGTGGAGGCGTTGCCGCAGCCTCAATAGGGATCGTTGTTCCTGCAGCCAAGATCTGAGATGGCTGAACAGCGATGATTTTTCCTTGAACCACGAATGTAGTGGGTGGTGATCCAGCGCTAATTGTCAGGGACCCAACCATGACCGCCGAGGGACCAATGGAGATAGGGACGCCATTGGCAGCGAGGGTTTTTGAAACATACTGGTTCGTGACTGAATCGGTGCTTCCTTGGGAGCTCCCCTTTTCATCGGCAGAATTCCCATCATTGCCAAAGGTATCGTTCGAGGTAGACTGATCTCCACTAGGTGTAGAGCCAATCATCCCGGGGTATTCGTTTTGCGAGCTCTTGCTAGGGCCACCAGAAGAAGGCTGTTCGGAGACCGTCTGGCCAGATCCTGGTAGATCAGGACTGCTATTGTGGGATTGCGGCAAAACATTTGAACCTGCGTTTGAGCCAGAAGCGGGTGTGTCGCCGTTGGAGGTTGTTTGATCACCACCACTACTTTCATCGGAAGTCTGAGAACCAGAGTCTTGTCCTGCGGAGGATGGCCTTTGCCCTCCAGAACTCTGTCCCTCGGAATTTTGGCCATCAGAAGGCTGTCCACCAGGAGATTGTCCACCAGGAGATTGTCCACCAGGAGATTGTCCACCAGGATATTGTCCACCAGGATATTGTCCACCAGATGCTTGTGCGCCAGAACTCTGCCCACTAGATACTTGCCCCCCATTCGAGTCTATGCCCGTCTGTTGCGAGTTTACATCATTAGCCTTTGGAGCCGCGGGTGGCGCATTCTCAGCCTGAGGCTCCTGTTGGGGTGTAGTACTTCCAGGCGTCTGGCCATCATCATCAGATTGCGACGTGCTCATTCCGTCGGATTGTGTCTGCATTTCAGCGCCTGCTGATCCAGCATTGCCTGTCTGCTGGGCCGGTGGAGCGTCGGCATCGTTTCCATCTGCCGGCGTCTGAAGAGCAACAGGACCAGCAACAGGTTGAGCAGTACTCGTAGGACCAAAGATATTCCCTACTGCCTGTCCCTGATGAATGATGGCCGGACTCTTTTTTGTTACTAGTAAAGTGCTTGTGGTCATTGGTGCTAAGTGGCCTGGTGCTTTAGGGGCGGGTTTCCCGGGTATTATTTGGAAATAATTCCCGGGACAAATGCCATCGTATTTGACAGCGCAACTGCTAGTTATAGTCTGACAAGCTGGAAGCGGTGTGATGAAGACAGGAGCGGGAGTAGTTGCATTGGGTGTAAGAGTTATAGTCTCATTGACCAAAATTGTGAAGGTGATGACCTTGGTCAATGTCGCTGGGTAAATTGTCACAACGCCCGAGCAATTTGAGAAGGCAATCCCCAACGGATGAGCTTTCAGTCTTGAACTTGGAATAAACGAATGTGTAGATGGCTTGCGGAGATTAGTTGGCCGCGATAAGAATTTTACCACTACATTATCAACTGTGGTGACTGTGGCAATCGCCAAGGCTGAGATTGCTCCCGCACTCCCCGCATGCTTATGATAGCCATTGGAGACGTTATATGGCCTGGCCATGGGAAAGCCCGACTGGGCCAAGTATCGTATGCCAGCCCCTGAGGTAAAGTCGGAAGTTGTCTGCATTATTGACGAGTCCGAACTATCCCAAATTGTGCTGTTTGAATTCCACGTTTTCGAGCATAGGAGGACGGAAGCCAAAGGCTGTCCACCATTGCTAGCGGTGGTATTAGGACTTGATCGATGACCGGTAGGATATGGAGCGGGGATTCCTTTGGCTAAGACCGTGGGTGTTGCTAATGGGAAGTCCAGTAGATCCTTGTTTGAACTGGTCGCAGGTCTAGATCCACCTCTGACATCTGACCATTGTGAGCTTGTCAAGGTACCGATACCATTCGATGGCAACTTGGCATGAGCAAACATTGGGCTTCCACTGGCCGCAACTGATACAGAGCCACTGTATGTTGTGGATGGCAGAGGAGTTGTCGCGACAGCAGACTGGGAGATCAACAGAGCTAGCAAACCTATAGCAGGACTACTCTCATCCGAAGCCGCAATTATTTGTGTATGATGGCTTTCAATAGGCTTCACGCGTACTAAGGGGCGACGGAGCCCCCCCAGGACTGGGTTGTAGTCTTGTTTCTGTTCGACTTCCTTCACAATGGGGTCAACGGGGACTGCTGTCGCTGTTGATGTTGGCAAAATGGAAGAATTATGACTGCCTGGGTCTCTGGAGGTCGTACATGGCTGACAAGCGAGGGAGAATATGTTGGGAAGTACTGGTAATATAAGCGCGCATTTGTGATCTAAGTCAAAAAGAAGCCTACCTTTTGAGCCGTTGGGGGTATCCACAGCGACCGCAGCAACAGAAAGTAATATGTGAAGAACGACGTAGGCTAAGCCCAGCATCTGGCGCCAGACCATGATACGCAGAAAGAGAACCTGACCGCTGCGAACAAATCATCCCAACGACACAGTAGAACTTAAACAGAGAGGGTCAATTCTCAGAGCCCGAATCTCGTGGGTATTGTTGTGTATATCGTAACGACTGTTGGCCTAGACAAAAAAGCTTTAAAAGAATCTTTGAATGATGGTATGTGACGAAAACAGAGAGGGAGCAGTAGAACACGCGCATAGAAGAGGTACTCAGACCACGACATATGGGGAATTAACAGGGCCTAAACCCGAGGTGCAGGCGCCATACTCGCATATATACAGAACTTATATTCCGATACTGTCAGGTGACAGGGGATTTGTCCCACTGCTGATACCGTCCAAGCTGCAGTACGCGTCCATTACTCAACCCGAGGCCTCTTCTTCAAGAGAAGGCCTCAGCACTTGTGCCTGGTGAGCCGGCCATCCCAGCATATCTCGAAGCTTCAAGCCTACCCTTCTGCCCATCCGTACGGGTCAGCAGGATGACGGCCATTGTGCATGCGTGAATATTGTCTTCCGGCCAACAGCAGGTTGAGAATTGGTTGAAGGTTTCAGCTTCAAGAGAGCGAATTGGACGTTCTTATTTTCGGTTCGCTTGGCGACCCAGCCTCTTTCAGCCTCAATCGTTCGTCCAATCAAAATCGCGCAGCCACCAACGACTTCGACGACTTGCCTCAAAACCTACAAGCCCTGAGTAAGCACCACCATATAGCACATAAAGTTCAGTTCTTCCACACCTCTGGATGGTATATCTCTAAGAAGAACCTCGGGTGAAATTATGGGTATTCAAGCCTCCCCCCCCAAGCTTTCGCCACAGCTTGGGGACTGTCACCCAACAGGCGGCCTTGCGCTTACACCACTGCACGTACAGGAGACGTGCGGGTAGCAAATCACGGTAGCGAAGATGGGGATAGATGACAGAGCTTGGACGGATCGAATCGGCTTCGACAAGTCGTTAAAGGCGCATAAGCGACGGACCGCCAGGGGCGAACGTGACGGTGCCCCTAGCAAGGAGTGCTCCTTCGCTGGCAATGACGGCCTTGTTCGTTGGCCTCCGACGTTCTCTCAGGACGTTCAGCTGGAGTGACGATGCTTCTCTTTGTGGCTTCTATCCAGTCTTATCCTAATCATGTGAGGATAATCCAATCGTATCTGGCCTTAAGGTTGTTCTTCACAACTTCTTATATGTGGTCTGTGCTATTTCCTACAGCCTTGTTAGCCTGCCGAAGTGCAAGGTACGGTTTCAACACCCAATCGGCTCTTCCTGTCGGCCGTTTACTATTAAATTAGGCGCAAGCACCTATCGCGCAATTGACCTTCTTCAAGCATTTCCTTTCACAGTCATCGACTCTCTTTGATTCTTTGTTCTGTGTGAGATATCTATGTCATTCATATAAACTTCAATTACGATAGACATTGCTCTTGCAAACCCCTGACCTTCAGAATGTGCTCGGATTAATGGTCGCCCTTGAGGCGGCTCTAAATCCCAAAAGCTGACACAGTGAGTATGCGGGCAACCAACAATACTCTTTCCATGCTTTTGGTAATCCTTGTCCTCGCTACGAAAACCTCCAGTGCCGCCCTAGCAAGGCCATCTGCCATATCGGTGCCAGTGAGAACATATTGGTATGGCTACGATGGGAATTGGAGTCCGGTCTCTATAAGAGTGGGAACACCACCACAATGGATAGACGTCTTCGTTAGTACAGCAAGTCAGGAGACCTGGGTAATTGGGCCAGGAGGATGCGATGGTACTTCTAAGTGTGAAGCGGAGCGCGGAGGCAAGCTTTTCGAAGCAAACGCGTCAACTACATGGGAGGATCAGGGCGCTTTTGCACTGGGTCTGGATCCTCAGCTTGGCTTTGGTGGCAACGGCATTTACGGCTTTGATAGCGTCGCTTTCGGTGACCAATTTTCCGTGCCCTCGCAAGTGATAGGCGTTATCAACACTACAGACTACTGGCTTGGATACTTTGGATTGGGAGTTGAACCCACGAACTTCACGTCTACCGACAAGCCCACCTTCCTCGACAGTATGGTGGAGAATCAGAGTCTCATTCCAAGCCATAGCTACGGGTATACCGCTGGTGCACATTACCGTAAGCTCTGGCTCTCTAATAATTCATAACGATCCATGTGCTCACTCATGCAGGTCTGAAAGGTGTACCTTCATCATTAACTTTGGGTGGTTTTGATACCAACAGGTTTGCCACACACGACGTCAGCTTCGAGCTTGACGATGCGCAAAGTCCAGTGATCGCTCTAAATGAGATCGCTGTAGTTGCCCAGCCACTAGCCACCTCCAATACTGCTACTGGATGGGTCGACAATTCGACAATCGTGCTAGGACCTACAGAGGCCGATCTATTCACAATCGACTCTTCGACCCCTTTTCTCTGGTTGCCTGAATCGGTATGCCTGCAATTTGAGAAGGCACTGGGTCTGACTTATGACGATAATGTTCAACTGTACACCTTTGGCAATAGATCCGGCCAGCACGAAACCTTAGTCAATTGGAATTTGACTTTTCAGTTCTCAATTGCAGACTTGCCGGGATCCTCCAAGTCTGTGTCACTATCACTTCCATATGCAGCCTTTGACTTGGAGCTTTCCTATCCGTATCCAGGTCTGATCGCTACGCAATTTTCGGCTCCTGTCAACTACTTTCCAATTCGGAAAGCTGCCAATGCCACACAATACACAATTGGAAGGTCTTTTCTACAAGAGACCTACTTGATCGTGCATTATGAAAGGAACAACTTCTCTATATCCCAAGCAACTTTCTCACAGAATGTACTCCAAGACTTCAACCTTGTCGATATTACTCGACCGAAGAATAGCACATTTGCTGGACCGGGTGTTCCCCAGACACCGACATTGACGAAAGCTGACATCGCCGGCGTTGCCGTGGGAGTTGCCGTAGCGTTCGTCTTACTTATAGTCATCCTCTATCTCGGCTTCCGGCTACGACAAGATCATGCAAACAAAGGCTATATAAGAGACAAGAGCGACGCTAGAGGGCACGGCAAGAAAAGAATCTCGAACAACAAACTCATTCGCTGGCTGTTCTGTTTGCCAAAACCTGGAGTGGCAACGGAAATTGGGGATTCTACTCGGTTTACATTTGAAGCTCCTAATGATAAGGAAATCATGGAGCTTCCTGCCGCGAAAGATACTCAAAGCGAGCTCGAGGGCAGTACCACTGATGTTCCAGCTTATCAAGAAGCACATCACAAACACGGAACAAATGCAGTCCTCGCCATTGGTCATGATCCCGAAAAGCCTGTAGAGCTTCCTTACCGCTCAAGTGCTCGAGGGTTTTTTGAGCCTGAGACGGCGCCAAAGATCCAATTTGCAGCTCCTGCATTCATGCCGAATAAGCCTGGCAATCGGCCTCATCTGAATCGACAGGACTCACAGACCACCGCTGGTATCAGCAGCCCTAGCAATACTCCAAGTAAGAGATCGAGCAAGGACTCCTCGCCGATTTTTGTTGTCAGCCCAATCACTCCGAGAGAGATCAGCCCGGCGTTCTCATCCTTGGACACGGTCTCGCGGCGAGGAGCGTGGTATGTACGAGACGGCACGGCGGGCAACACACCACACACACAAGCCGCGCCTACCAGCCATCCTATTGCCAGATCGGAGGTCTCCGAAGAGAGCAGCGTCTCCACAGTCACGAAAGAAATTCGTCGGAGTGTTACGCGAGGCTTCAGGCCCGAGGTACAAATTAACCATCATGCGGCCAGGTTAGATGTGTCAGGGGTGTCTGAAGCGAGCAACGCACCGACTGTCCCTAACCAAATACGCCAAAGTGTTTCACGAGGTTTTAGCTGGCACCCTGCCCAGATAGTGGAGTATGAGAATCTTGCGAATTCGCCACCGTGCTCTACATGTCCTTCACAACGGAACGAGGCTCGAACAAGGCAATATTGAGATGGCTTGCTCGTCAACAGCCGCTTTTATTTATGGCTATCATACGTGTTTCCGAAAGAGTGTCTAATTACAGAATTTTTCTCTCTCCCTTTTCAGAGAGAATGCCTGATTACAGTGAGTGTCTGAAGGAGACGAGAACATCATCACCCAATCCCGAAAATTAGCGAATGTGGCTAGCAGCAAACCGTCTCAGCTCCAGGCTCATAGGCACCTATATTGCTCTGCTTCGTGTACTAAATCCAACGCCCGAACACCAGTGCGCCAACATATCGTTGCGCCATTCCCAGAGAACCGAGCTACCCTCATACCCGATCGAAGTTCTTTCGGCCCGGCGTTGGGTAAGGGCTTTTCATGCCACGCCCAGCTGGCGTCTGATCGTGATAGTGTACGACGATCGGAACGAGTTGCCAGGGACGCTTGTAGCGGTCGCGGAGTAGTTTGCGTCGGGACAACGAGGTCGATGAGGAGGACGAAGAGGAGGAAGCTGATGAGGCGGTCGAAGCGGTGCGAGTCCTTGACGAGGTTATCACGGTGGGCACAGGGTCCATTGTGACTTTCTTATCCATGTTGAGAGAGTTGGGAGGTTGGGTAGTCTTAATGGTATTGATTTTCGGTGTGGGAAGCTTGCATTGTCTGTAGGTCTAGGGAGAAAAAAGGTCAGAATTAGCGACCACAAGGCACACTTCATAAGGACAGATGGTCGCAATTGATAAAACGTCATGACTGTCTATATCGATAAGCTTTCCAACATGCAACATGCAATGTATGGCGCAATGACTCTTTCCCAATCCATCTACGCACATGATCGTGGCGGAGTCTGGCGATGAAACGAAAATGAATCAGTCTGACGCTGAAACGACATTCCCTTTCAAATCCTGGGGGCCGCAAGAGAGGCGTCGAAATTGTTGTTAGAACAGGTGTGCTTTTCTTTGTTTCTGTTATTCCTTTGGAGATATAATAGGTGCCGCTTGCCCTCGCTGCGCACATCACCTCCCTTGGGGGAGACTTGGAATGCTGCAGGATTGACTCAGCCGCGAGTCACATTGTCATCTCAGTCGCACGTATTGTCACTTCCCTACCAAGTATAGGTCCCTGGATGTTATCTTCCGCAAAGGAAAACAACAAATGCAACAAAATATACATAGCTCCAGCGCAACGGATTCAATTGCAACGCCTCGCTCGCAGCAAGTTCGCGATAACGCCAGGATCTGAGCAAGATGACCTTGGCAACTGCTTTTTTGGCAGATGAAGGGTCTATTATACAACTGTACTCATTTGCAGAGGCATCGCCATGTCAATGGAAGCCTAGTATATTCGATTGACACAATAATCTAGAAGTAAGGGATTGGGAAATTTTGACTGCGCATTTTTGGTCATGACAAGCAGGGACATTGCAAAGATCTGAGACCACCGCCTGCGTATTTTTGGTCCTAGCAACCTGCGCTAAGAATTGGCCAGTTTGACACAACTTTCCAGCCGGTCAACGTTCCTTTCTTATCACCACCACATCGAAACGAAATTATCAGTCGCTTCCAAGGATCATCTCAACTCCTTGACAGAAAGGTGTTGTGGAAAACCAAATCCGATGGCCAACTAACTAGTGTGAGGGGGTCTCTTGGGGGCCACTTGTTTGGGAGCTCGCCCGGCCCTAGGGTGCTTTTCGGGTCGGTTTCAGACTCGCAGAGGCCGATACTACGCCGCTCCCAGCGACAGCGAGTATATCGACTTCTTAATGAGCTTCTGAATGCTTCAAGCTATCCTCCGAACTCAGACCAAGATCTAGGCAGGGTTAAACGTTTGAAGATGGGGCTAGATTCAATATGTACTGATCGCCCTTTTAGGCTTGGGGAGCTCTGCTTCAGATTTCTCCTCCATCTTCTCGTCTCTCATGCATTGCGGCGCTGTACAATGTCACTCTTCCTATCCTGCACGATCTTTCCTGATCAAGAGCATCTCATTAAGCCGTGCACGAAGTCTGGCCAATCGGAACATCTTTCAAATACCTAAAGCTTTTTCAATGGGGTGCAGTGTATTGTCAGAGAAAGAACGCAAGGCTATGTGGTACATTGATTCCTGAGTGCTATCAGGAGGAACACCAGCAGATACAATCTGCGAATACTGCTGAATCAATCCTTTCATGAAAGTCAAGGGACCTCGTTCACTTGGCGGCAACTGTTTCGTATGTCTTGTGAATAGAGCATCGAAAAGGGTTGTACCACAGACGTAAGAGCTGCGCCGCAAAACTTGCAGCGCAGCCTTTACTCTTTTTCGTCTGTTGTTCCGAACACGCACCAGTGTGATGGTAATATCTGTTACAAAAGCTGTTACCCAGAGGCCCGGAAGCGTCCGTATGGTGGTACCTGTAGTAGTGAGTTACTTTGCCGCTGATGGTGCAGCAGTGCAGCATCAACTGCTACGGTATTGAAATGCGAAACACGTTTTGGCAAAAGTCCGTATACGGCACAAAGCTACGGCCGAGCTCTTCTACTCCCTCAGATTGATTATAAATTTGTCCTGGAATCTCCCGTTATTATCTGGGCCATTGGCATCACGTTCTTTGACAGCATTACCGCCAACATGGTCTTCATCCCAATCTTACTGCTGCTGGCACTGACGACAACACCGTCGAATGTCTTCGCGGGACGGCCTTATGGGGGAGGAGGGCCGCCGGCAGGCTACACACATAATTGGGGCCCACAACCAGGAATTCCAATTCCTACTACAGCTCTCCTATCTGTCGAACCTACCGTCCAACCACAACCTACCGTTCAACCACAACCTACCGTCCAACCACAACCTACCGCTCAACCACAACCTACCGTCCAACCACAATTTACCGTCCAACCAAAACCTACTTCTGTCCAGCCGCAACCGCAGCCTACGGGCACTGGTCAGCCAAACCCGCAACCAACAGGAGGGCAAGAATGCACTGGATCTGGAATGGAAACCCAATGGACAGGCGACGCTGTAAGCTACTCATGGTCAGGCGGTAGTGGGACGACAACCGGATGCACAAGCCTCGGATCTTCCTTCGAGGGGCAAGTCGCAGTTGGCGGGTCTGGAGGCACCATTTTCGAAGGTAATCCTAGCGGCTACTTCGATGTCAGCTTCATCCTTGGGTGGTCAGTTCCGATGGTATGCTCGAGTGGTAGCGAAATTTCGGGTTGCAGCATAGACCTCGGCGGTCAAGGAAGCTGTCCATCGCAAAGCGGCAGCATCTGCAAGAATCCCACAGGACCGGGTGGATCCCATGATCCCGGAAGCTACGGCGGCTGTGCTACCTGCACGCCGTGGTGTTATGCCTGCTCTGCCCCCGATCCGTTCTTTCAACCCTGTTCCGGATCCGCATATACCTACCCCTACGATGACGGCGCGACTGTGGGTCCAGCATCGGGAGCCATCACATGCTGCATTGGTACAGGCTGTGGTAAAACCGGGAGAGAAGGTACCACCGCGGGAGGCCATCCAGAGCCAACTCGTGATCCTCCTTGCGAGCTCTGCAATTCTGGTAGTAAGCGAAGCGTGGGAGACGAGTTGAAGGATGTGTTTAAGAGGTACGAGGAAGACGTGCCGGCAATATCACCATCGCTTCTCCCACGCAAGCATAGGAAGTCCTCGCATAAGGACCAAAAGTTGTTTGAAAATCAAGAGCTGTGGAGTCAACAAAAGTGGCACAGCCACGGGATCAACTTGGGTTTCACATCTGTCTTGACTCTGGGCAGGAGGCGCCGAGCGAAAATATGAGACACAGTGCCGATCCCACAAGCCTTCCTGTTTGGAGGCTTCGGGGGGCATTTATTTGTCTTACATGTCACGTTCGAAGTAACTGGTGTCACAATTTGAACGAGGAGCATGAGGGAATGATGGCTAAGTCTATTTCTAACTTCTTTTGTTTCACATGCATGAATGAACGCATTGGATCTCGACTAGAACATGCGCTTTCTCTGAACGTCAAGACAAAACTCCTGCCTGGGGCTAGGGGGCATGCATCCCATTGGTGCATTATCCTGCAGGATTCCATCCACGTCAAATATAGCGAAGGCGCCAACGCTCTGGGAAAACACAATCAGTGCGAAATAAGAAGCATCTTCCTTTGTCGGTATTTGCATTGCCCGAATCAACAGAATGATGTTTAGACCCAGGCGTACCCGAGCATCCTCCACGAAAAATGAATTGTTAGAAGCACGTGCCGAGGTATGTCCATGTCTGAGGGAAGTCTATCCTAATTTGGATGGGTATCGAGTTTCACCAATATGCCCTACGCTAACTCCAGAATTTTGATAGGTCCTTACGATGAGCGGTCCCTTACAGAATGACCAACAGCGTGAGCATGAAGTGCGAAAATTTGCAAGATCAAGTCGACGAAAAGCGAAGCACGCACGATGGTGGAAAGATTCCAACGACTACGATTACGGACAACTGCTTGATCCCTATGGCCTGCATACCTTAATTGGACATGTCCAGCCCCGCCTCAGCCACCACAGAACCAGAAAATGATCCCGCTGCAGCTCGCGTAGATGCTGAAGCCAGGCATGCAGCCACCAGGCACTCCAGCGATTTCAAGGGCGAGCCGATGACCTCTAAGGAAGAAAGGGAACGGAAAATTGAGAGTCGAACGGGCTGAGAAGAGGATGCGGCGAGTGAAGCACGATAATACATGGCAAAGGCCCATGCTAAACACGAAAAGCTCCGCATACTGGGGATATCAGGTGCAATATAAGGGGATGTTCTTGGAGACTGGTTGATGATTCTAGGAGAATTTTCTCAAGTGGAACCGGACGCTAACGATTTAAACAGGCGATCGGCCAGGTCAGACCCTGAACAGTGAGATTATCTACGAGGTCTGGCAGCAGCTACCCTATTCAGAGAAAGAACCTTATGAGGCTCGCGCTAAGTCCTTCGAAGAGGCGTACCAGGAGGTACTGGCTTGCTATAATGCTCGAGTACCGCTGAGTCCCAGCCTAGCCAGCAAAATAAGCTCCGATGACTCTGTACCCTCCGATTCCGAAGAAGAATGGGATGAAGACAGCGAGTCGTATTATGCAAGGCGCAAGGAACACAATGCCCGCCGAGTTATCCAGGCCTGGAACCGTATAGATGAGATCATCCACGCACTTTTGGTCCTGTGGTCATGCCGGTACCAGAGCAGCCGTTTTCCTTCTTCAAATTGCCTGTCTGTATCCGGTTGCAGGTATCGAGATTGCTATTGAAGCGGGAGTAAAAGAATTGAAGAACAGACTTGAGAATTACAAGGATGATGACGATCTCGAGAAAATAGAAGTCGACACGAGGCTTCTTGCTGTGAGCAAGCAGAGGCCGAGACGGTGTTCTTCTCTGGGAATGTATCTAGGGCCGATGTCGACAATGCCGACTACCCCAAATCACCGCTCTTCGTACAAAGTGAGGCAACGATACTGATTAAATCAAAACGCCTTCACAAATGGACGTCTTACACGAAAAAAGAAACGGGTCTCAGCATCGGGTCAAATTTGAAGCAGATATGCAAATCACTAGAACGATGCGAGAAGCTTATAAAGCTGCAAATTTCGGCTGTCTGTCACAAATCATTGTATTGGATGAGGATTTTGACCAAGCTCTCAGAACCGTTTGCTGAATTGCGAGGCAGCGGCAAGGTCATTTTCACAGAGGACGAAATCAATATAGGCTTTATAAGCAACGACGTGTTGGGACGGCTTGACAAGCTGCACGTCTGAAAGCAATTATGGAGAGCTGAAGGTGACCGCTGCTATATAGATTTGAAGTACAGAATCTTTTTTTAAGACCCATTATCTATGCTTCTTATCAGTTGCCATTGCTTGGGAGCTTTCAGTATCAAACTCGATGGCTCTTCCACTGAATGATATGGTGCAGCGACTTTTCTCCTGATGCTAGCACGCCATGGGCCAGCATTCTAGGGAGAATACCTTAGCACTGCAACGCCGCTATTTAGGATTCTTATCGACCAGCTGAGCCTTTGAGTTCTCGCTCATTTCTTTGGCATGAAATCGCAATCTCTTTCACGACTAGTGCTCAATTCATTTACTCAAGCCTTAATCCTGATTTGTGAATCACCAGATACATTGCTACCGTGAGACATCACGTCATACCTCTGCTATCATTGCAGTCAGGAATGAGATCAGTATATAAGAATTCGGAAAATTGCAGCAAAATCTACTAAGCTTCCTCCTAGACATGTAGAGTCGTCACCCCTTCCACTTTTTAAGCAACCTGGACAGCACAACAGCCCAAACACATCTCCATATTCCTCTCCCGCCCCTTTGTCGTCCCAAGATACGCCGCCCTCCCACACCCAGGCACCGGACACGCCTCCATCACCCTCGCCCTCTTATAATCCACCATTACTTTCCTCTTGCCCGCTTCCCCCCCCTTCCACCTGCTCTTGCCCCTCAGATGAGTGAAATACAAATCATTCCTCCAAATGACCACCCTCAGTCTCAAGTAGTAAGCTGTAAGATTACAGCAGGTGTTACAGCGCCATCCACCCCTGACACGATCATAGCAGCGACAGCGCTGTTCGGGTTTCACTTTTGAGAAGCGCATGCTATGCATTTTACATAGCCTCACTGGCCAATTCAAGATCATAGAGGCCTCATTGGGTCTGTTCACCTGGCGATTATGCCGCCTGCACGGCTCACAAAGCAGAAATTCAGCCGCAAGGTGCGGACGAACTGTAGGCTCTGCCCAGTGGCCATCGAGGTTGTGGAATGGAGCTGCGATGGGAGCTGCGATGTGAGCTCCGGCGTCCTGCAAGTAGCCCTCGCATGGCATTATTTGGTATGGATCACGTGATGTGTTTGGGCATCGTCCGTTTCCGCGCGGAGGCCAGAGCATGTCATCACATCGTTGATCGATGAGGTTTGCGCGTTGGACTTGGACACTCGGGAGATTGCGAACACCTGCGAGATGTAGATTAGTCATTGTGAAGCGGTTGACATAGTGCATAAATCTTTCCTGGACTGGAGTGAGGAATCCCAACAAATAGGTGAGGGTTGCCTGAGGGTTACTCATTTTTGGTAGCTGGAGTTCAGATTGGGAAACATGTAGCATGTAGATGATGAGAATTCCGTTGAAGGAAGAGAATTTACGTCCGATAAAGGGGGGAATTTTCACGGATCGTTGGATTTCATTGTTCTCCATGGAATGAATGGCTCTTTTTTGAAGCCCAATCTCAAAAGAAGGATACTCTGATGTCAGCGAAAGCAAGTGAAAACAAAGGAACAAGGGAAGCAAAGGAGACGATCAACCGCCAAGGCGGTAAGTTTGGTCATATGTAACGTACAGAATTGGATAAGCTCCTGACTTTTAGCAAGATATGGAAGACTCTGGCCTCAGGAGCAGTTGTTGCAATGGTAGCGAGCCAAGTGGTGAAGGCCTAGCGTATCTGAGCAAAAGGAGCCATCTAGCATAATATGACTAAGCAAATGGAGCAATGAAGCTGAAAGGCACACCCACTGGAAGAGTATTCAATAGTAAGCACCATCATCGTCGCGCTGAAATTGGGAGCGCTGCGCAAAAGGGGGACCCTGATGCTCCGCAAAATGACCTTGTCTGGATTGGCCTGACCCAGTGAGTTGAGACCCTGGAAATGGTAAACAACCATCGACACAGGTTACATTGCTATCAGAGTCGAACTACGAAGAGCCGACTCACCTTGCTGTCTGCCGACCTTCATGCCCGCACTCATGCCATACCCACTCACGCTGGGCCTGACAGCGCTGTTGACAGTGATTCGGGGAAAGGATTGTCGGTGACCCGGTGTCTGGCTCTGCGAATTTCTATTGAGGATGTTGGGCAGATTGCGGTTTGCTGCTGAGCCCAAGCGCATGGAAGACTGAGCTGCTGGACCAAGCTGGGTGCGATGAGATGGCGTCTGTGCGAGGTTGGCTGCGGTACCATTAGCAATTGATGCGTTCAATCTTGGGCAGGGAAATCACCGTAGCCAAAAGCGTTGCCAGCGAGGCCTCCTGCTCGAGGAGGGGGTGGTGGTGGCATCATTCCCCCACTGCCTCCACTATTAGCGCTGCCACTCCTCTGATGTCTATGCACCTGCTCGATGCCGTTGTGATCTACATGGGTAGGTAGGAAGCCACGTTGAGCTTGAGATCTGGGCATTGCCGAATTCTGCTGAGGATTACCGAATCTTGGCTGCCCGGAAACATTGCCGAGTACTTCATCCACCGAGTCAAACGCTGCAGACTGTGTGGCAGCGGTCATCTCTTTCCGCTTCAGACGATCGTAGAGCTCCTGGGTTTGCTGATGTTTGCGATTCTTCTCTCGATACGCAGCGACAAGATCCCTGTTCTCGTTCTTCAGCCTGTCTTGGTCGATTTGCATGTCTAGTGCACGGATTAGCTGAAAATTCTCTATGTATAGCTCGGAGGCGCGTACTGTTCAACTTCTGGTTCAGAATATTCAACTCAGAGTTGGCGTCGTTAATGACCTTGTCCATTTGAGCATTGAGTGTACTGTATTTGTCTGTCAAGGTCTTGGCCAGGTATTCTTGGTAGACTCTGTAATCCGTCAGCAGCTGGGTAGAGCGAGAAAGTCTGGTACTTCACATCTCCTGCGTAGATTGGTAGCTCCAGAAGGCTAGTCCTCGACCGGCACATTCCATGATTGTACTTGGGCTGAGGCCACTAAGTACGCTGGTCTTGTAGTCCTCCGTGGGCTGTAAAAATGTCGAGACGGCATCATCAGGCTGGGTGAGAACCGTTTGACATGCTGGACAGACTCGATCGCCACCAGCGGGTGCAGTGAGACCAAGGAGATCAGAGCATGGGCTGCAGAAGACGTGGCTATTGAACATTAGCACAATTGAATGAAGTTGCAAACATTGCCTGCAAACCTGCATGTAGTCACGACCGCTCGTTCTGTGAGCTGCGTTCTACACTTGAGAGAGTTGCAGCGCAGGGCGAAGTCCATACCTTCGACTGGATGTCTGGGATACAAAAGGGGAACAGAAGAGGCTAGGGATCAATGCCCAAAGACTTTCGGGTTGAAAAGATCAAGGTCTGATAGTTTTGGGTTGTGGAAGGCAGGCGTCACTTCCCAACTGAGGAGGGAGGTGCAAAGCCGATACATATTGACGAGGCAGACCGTAAGTAGAAAGAGCAACTACTCAAGATTAACGCCCACGCACAGCCTTTCATTACTCATGGTAAGAAGCCTCTTTTACAAGCAAAGTTTTCATCGTCTTAGGGCTCGCATCCACATATCACGGTCTTGACCTCGGCTTCTGTCCTGATAGTCTAACATCAATCCGCCCAACCTTTCCTTAAGATTGCATTATTGGAAGCAGTTTCTCAACAAGCACTTGTGAGTATAGCTCGGTTCTACATGTTTCCAAGTTGCTGGATGGAGCACAATCTCTTGCATTGTCAGCTTCTGAAGACCGCTTTTCAGCAACACCGTCATCGATGGAAGCTCTCGCCACTCAGTTGATTTCGTTCCGTTTACTTTGGCCCCTGCTGCACAACGTCGCAGACAGGTATGAAGAAAAAAAGTCGTCAGCTTGCGTCTACCTTACGTGCCGGACGAGGAAAGTAAAGTAGGATGCTAAAGTACTTTAGACTTTTGCCCGCGCGCTAGGTGCTAGTGGGTGGCCATCATAACGTTCACCATCGGATTCATGTCCAAATCGATCGAATTTAGGAATTTTCGGATCTCACCTTTCGATCAAAGCATGGCCGCCTCCGATCCCTCCTCGAATGACAGCTCCCGAGTCCCAACCCCAAACCCACGTTTCACCTCTCAAGCCTCCACAGCGGCAGATCTCGTTGCATCACAAACGGTCGGCCTACTATCATCGAACGACTTCCGCAAACGACGCGCAGAAGCGCTCGAACAGAAAGCACTCGAAGCATCAGCAGCAAGCTTTGGCCGCTTTGCCACGGCATCTGGATCGGTATCTGGGGCCGCTACTCCCTCCAGTGCCGACGGGTATGTTGATAATGCAGGTACGAGATGGGTATGCGACTGCAGGAGACTGATGGCCAAAGCATAGTGTTTCAACCCCCCAAGATCCGCCTCCGAAAAAGAAACGGAAGGGTATTGGGAAGGGGAAGGGGAAATTGTCTTTCGCTGTAGAGGATGAGGATCAAGATGCGGATTCGAACACCTTTTCTAGAAATGATACCTCCAGAACGATTACGCCCGAAGGAGATAGCTCCGTAAGAGCCGCAAAGTTCGAAAATCAGAGACGTCTTGGCGCAAATGCCACTGTCTTATTTGCTCCCAAGGCCATGACCAAATCTGCTCTCTTACGAGAAGCCCAGACTCGAGAACAGCTGCGAAAGGAGTTTCTATCGATGCAAGAATTCGTAAGGGCAACAGAGATCATCTTACCCTTCGTTTTCTACGACGGAACTAACATACCAGGTGGTGCTTGCAAGGTGAAGAAAGGCGACTACGTCTGGCTCTTCTTGGATCGAAGCAGGAAGGTAGGCGCTGAGCTGAGTGTGGGTGGGTCGGAGAAAGTAAAAAGCCGGAATGAATGGGCGAGGGTCAGTGTAGACGATCTGATGCTTGTGCGGGGAGAGATCATCATACCACACCACTATGAGATCTACTACTTCATCGTGAACAAGTCTCTAGGTCCAAATTCGACCCCTCTCTTCGACTATGCGGTCACTGCACAGGCGGGCCGCTCTTCTGCCTCCTCCCCAGCTCTAAATCCTGAGGACTACGACCCCATATCGCTTCCATCGAAACCCAAGAAGGTGAACAATGGACAAGTGACCCCCGCAGATCGACATTTGGAAGGCGTGAACGATGATCCAAATTTTACAAAGGTGGTTGATAGGCGGTGGTATGAGAGGAACAAGCACATCTTCCCAGCGAGCGTCTGGGAAGAGTTCGATCCAACTAAAGACTATTCCAAAGGCGTGAAGAAAGATGCTGAAGGCAATTCCTTTTTCTTTTCCTAACCAAATTAGAGGCAATAAGACCGCGGGCACAGTATCATGTGGAGAGATGCTAGTTTGTCCCGAGGGACTACCCTCAGTAATTATCGATACCATTGAAAATGCTTCCTTGCTATGCCATGCTATGTCTACGCTATGCAATTCGCGTCAGTGAAGCAAATCCATCCAGTCATGTTCAGCCTCGTTATTTCCCTTCTCCAGTCGTCACCTGCCCTGATTGAAATTCATGCTATAGCCTCCCGTCTTTTCATCCTTGATCATATTGAAGTTATCCGTCGAGAGCCCAAACGGTTTCAGTATGCCATTGCCCAACTCCTTCAACTTCCCCATCATATCACCAACCTCTTTCTCCTTCGCGACATTGATTCTCGATGGAAGCGCTGCCAGAGCCTGCTGCACAATCTTGGTGTCTTGCGGCGGTAGGTTTGGGATTTGAGACAAGGCTTTGTAGTCCTCTTCGGCATCCTGTAGATTTGCCCACCCACCTACTTCACTCTTTGCTCTTGCTCTCCGCATTAGTGCTTTGGCACGTATGCGCTGGATATCATCTTTTCTTTGGTCGCTGACCTCAAGCTTTTTCAAAGCAGCCTCTACTTCTTCGCCTTCACCCTCTAATTCAACCACATCGCCGATTTCGTCGCCGCCATCAGCTGTTGTTGCTTTTGACTTTTCCTGGGGTAATAGCCGAGCGAGAGCATCGAGCGCTGACGTTGCGCTTTCGACGGCCGCTTTCCAGTCTTCGAGCTTGAGGTGGCACGCTGCTATGTTGCTTTTCAAAACGGCGATCTCATAATCTCGGTAGTTTGGGCAAGAGGAAAGTGCCTTATCGTATTCACCAACCGCCTGTGAGTATTGTGAGGTGGAGAAGAATTTATTGGCTTCCACTTTCTGAGCGTTCGATTCCTCTAGCAGAGCCTAGCTTCGGCTTTAGAAATGCGGCTCTAACGCACAGGGACGCAAGGAGGCTCGCTCACAGCTTCTTCCTTTGGTTCAAAACGTGGAGCAACCGGGGCTTTAGATTCGCTCTGCACATCTGCGTCATGGGTCTGGGTCGAGGTGGCCATAGCTCCTTTTCCCAGCCAGCGGAGCCAACGCAGCCAACGCAGCCAGCCAGCCAAACAGTTCGAAACGGTATTTGCTGCTAAAAATACCGTCTATTATGTACCTTGTATCTCGCACTCAAAGCTCCTATCTCTGCCTCCAAGTTTGTTCGAGGCGGAACCCTTGGGCGCGGCTATCGCGTATAAAAAAAGAAATCAGCCCAACAATGTACTTTATCAGACCGTGAGCCTTAATCCCGGTTCCCGATTCTCGAAATTTCGCAGTCAGCGACGAATTTTAGTCGGGATTGCAACGTGCTCGGGCTAAGAAAGTCAAGCAAGGACCGCATCGAAAAGATCGAAAAGATTAGATCGCCTTGTTCATGTGTAGGGGTGAAGTCAGAATGCTCCCCTTTCATTTCCAAGCCTACCGAAGGAAGCTACAAAAGGAAAGGCCCTTCTGTTGGGCTTATGTACCACACCCTCCTTGAAATCCCAACAAAGCCCATACCTCAAGGACATCCTTATTTCAATTGATACTTGCAGTAACACCGACCTAACACCGCCATAACACCGCAATACCGCAATCATGATTATGGCAAATCCTGAGTGAGTACCTACCTTATGTTGTACTTGCTAGCTCTTTCATTCGCTAGCTTGTTCTCTTGCTAACTATTGGTCCCAGATTCCCTAGGGTGCGCGCCTGTCTTTTTGACATGGACGGCCTGCTCCTTGACACTGAGGACATCTACACCAAATGCAACAATGTCATCCTCAAAGAGTACGGTCGGCCCAACCTCCCATGGAAAATCAAAGCCCAATTACAAGGGCGCCCTGGACCAGAGGTAAGTCCCATTGTCCATTCGCGGCTGCCCTGATCACCTTGAGATGACCACTAACATACTCTTGTCCAGGCCGCCGAAATATTCCACGCCTGGGCCCAACTCCCCGTCGCCCGCTCAAAATTTCTCTCAAAACAAGCCGCCCTCCAAGCCCAATTCTTCCCCATGGCGCAACCCCTCCCCGGCGTACCCATGCTCCTGAAAACCCTCAAGCGGGCCCAAGTCAATCTCGCCCTCGCCACCTCTTCGCACGCAAGGAACTTCAAGCTCAAGACAGCCCACCACAGGCACCTCTTCTCTGCCTTCTCTGACCCCCATCGCATCGTAGGCGATGACCCACGTATCCCTAAGGGACGGGGAAAACCTGCACCTGATATATACATGCTCGCTCTCGAGACGATCAACAAAGAGATCCGAGCGAGTGGTGGGGTGGAGATACTGCCAGAAGAATGCCTTGTTTTCGAAGACTCAGTCCCCGGCGTTGAGGCTGGCAGGAGAGCAGGTATGAGAGTGGTATGGTGTCCGCATCCTGAACTTTTGAAATTGTACAGGGGCCATGAGCGGGAAGTACTTGCCGGACTTGCTAGTGGGAGCACTGATCAGGAGCTTGATGATGCGTTAGAGGGCATGGAAGCGGAGAAGGGAGCGAGGAAAGCAGGGAAGGGCGGCTTGGCGAGAATGGACGATGGATGGGCTGTGTTGGTGGAGACGTTGGAGGGGTTCGAGTATGCGAGGTATGGGATTGATGTTTGAGGGCTGAGACTGAGGCTGGTGTAGCTTGGGCCTGGAGAATGACGACAGAATTTTTTGCTCTTCTTCCTTTCTTGTTCTCTTGCGACGTTGGCGTGGCGCTCTATACCTTAGAAGCTGATAGACTATAGACTAGATGAGCGCTGCGATTTGAGCGTGTCAGCCAGCGTCTGCCTCTTAGCAATTCACTCCAAAAGCATCACTTTTTTGATATAGAGCTCAATCCATTCACCGTGTTAAGCATAAGCACAAGGGTTGGAAACTATGTGTGTAATTGCCGGAATTCATTGGTGAGAGCTTACTTGGACGTCTTCCGGAGCACCAGCGCCTCGCTCGAAAAAGAGGCATGACAATGCGTGACGTTCGTACAATCACCTGCTTGTTCATGGATGTCAGCATTCGGTATCGCAGATTCACATTGATGGCAGCATGTTTGAAAATCTCTCCAGACACCCCCTCCCCTCAAGCAGTACCATTTGCGCAAGCTTTCGTGACCAGCATGTGTGAATTGCATGATTTCTATTGGATGACAACTAGACTTTCGTATCTCTCGCTGGCTTCTAGGTGCTGGCTTTTAGATACATGCACCGATGAACATGGCATTATCTCGCATAGTGGGTATCTTCGCATCCAGCATAGCCCCAACGCCTTGATATCGCAGGTTGCATGATAGGTACAGGAATGAGAACCGTCAACAGCTCTATGCCTCGCCTCCTCCGACGCCTTTGTGACGAAGCCTTGGTCTATGGTGTGGTCCAGGTCTCCGTTTTGATAGTCGCAAGCGGGAATGAATTGTTGGTGGAATGGGTGAAGAATCGTGTACGTAATGAAAGAAACATTCTTAGTGGTGCATAGTGCATGGCGCATAGTGCACGGAATAGTCTTGTTGTTTGACTGGAACAGTTGCCGGTGATGTGGAACATGTTGTGTTTGCCGGTGGAACATGGGTATCGCTGGGTCCGGGTACTGGTGCCATCGCTATGGCAGTGTAGAAAATTGAAACATGAGGAAATTCTTAAAGAAGTTGTAGGGTACTGAGTGAAGGCGTAGTTTAAGAGTGAAGGGCACCCAAACGGGTGGCACCGCAGAGGTACCCGAGAGGCGTCAAGGAGTGTCTTCTAGTGAAGGGAGGGCCGACATCAGTAGCCTCCATTAGGCATGTTTCCATATTCGCCCGGGTAGCTGACTGGACCATAGCTATCTTGGTCGTATCCATCAATCTCAGAGCTATAGGCATGGTTGCCGTTCATGTCGTCGGATAAGGCAGGGTCTGCTCCTGAGGAATAATTGTACTGTTGCCGGGAGTAGTTGTCGTACTGGTGGGCTTGATTGTGGCTGAAGCCATCCTGGTCGTGTGGTTGATGGTAGGTTTGTAAAGCCGGCAGGATAGGTGCATAGGCGCCTGTGACTCCGTAATGCACTGCGTTGTGCTGGGTCGGGGAGCTGCTCATGGGCTGCTTTTCATTGTTGTTGTCCTCAGTAGTATCAACCATGATGTTGCGTCCATTGACATTCCTAACCACATATTTCGAAGTGCGGGCGGAGCGTCGGGTCTTTTTCGAGGCGGAACCGGTGGCCTTGTAATCAGAATCGTCATTATCTTCGCCACGACGGTGAGTTTTCTTGGCTTTTCGAATGCGACGACGTGGCTCGGACTGTGGCTCTGGCTTGATGTCGATAAGGGCGGAGTCCTCGTCACTCTGGAAAAGGCCATCGGAGAATTGGTCCTCATCTACCACCTCGTCGTCTGCTATCACGCTGACCTTGCGGCCCTTACCCTGGCCTCGCTGCCCCATGACCTTACGGCCGACATTGATGGCATGCTTCTTCTGATCATTGACCCGACGATTATTGATGACGCGCTATGGATTGTTAGTTCTTGGACCATGCCTAGGACAAGCACCGTTTCTGGGGCAAGTGACTTACAGTAGCAGCGTAGGTGGGGTCATTTGCCACAGTATGCGAGTATGGTGGCTCCAGCAAGTGTTTGCACACTGTCTTTTGAGTCTACCACTCTGATTAGCATTGGTTTGCATTAGAAATCTCTTCTCGATGCAACGTACCCTAAGCGTCTTGCACATCGCTTCAAACCGCTCATCGAAGCTCTCGTAACGATTGACAACTTTCCTGTCACTAATTATCTGGTGATGGCCTTTCTTCAACAAACCCTATGGAACGTCAGCAGAGGCTAGAGATGCACAGCCAGCTTCATCACTATCTCACCAGTAGCTCGATACATTTCTCCTCGAGCATCTCCTCTTTGCCGACCGAAAGCTTGTTCCAGGTCTTGATCATTCCCTCGTTATCTTCGGCCTCGGTTCCGTCCATCATGGCGGCAATAAGGGAATCAACACACGTGCGGTCTTCCTCTGAGTTAGCTGGAAACCCAATGTCGCGGGGCGGGTCTGGGCTGCTGGTAGGAGTCATCTCCTGGTGCGCAACAGTGGTAGATTCTCGCTTTGCCGGTGTTGTTGTTGCTATGCGTGGTGAAGGCTTCTCGTTTTTGATCTTTGAAGGAGTAGAGACTTTTAACTTTGACACTTGGTTTGACACTTGAACGGTTTCCGCTGCAAACGCCTGAGGTGGAGTGCGAGGCTGTATAGGCCGCTGCATAGGGAGATAGTTAAGATCTCGATTTTGATACTGCAGTTGATCGTGGATGCTCGGAAGTGGTGAATGGTTTTCGTGTTGTTGGGACATATGGTAAGCTGAGTTGAGTCGTGGAAATGTGTGATTGACTGGAGTTCTCACGTTGCTCTCATCAAATTGTTGGTGAACGCGATAGTCGTATGGATTTTGTCCGATCAGAGGCTGAAGATCGAATATAGGGTTTTGTGCCGACATGTCTGAGAAGTGACGTCGCGGTTGTGTTGTTTGGAGATTGTTCCTGTTGGGTGATAATTGATTGCGGTGTTCGAATTGATATGAGTTTCGAAGACTTGAACGGGGGCGGGGAGGTGGGATGGGTGGCAATCGGTAATTCGCGTTACTACCCGTCGATGTGTTGAGATGTAGACTAGACACTGGAAATGTCGGTGAACTATATGCTTGTATGGTGTGCTTGCTCGAGTTCTGGTGTGGTGCTGTTACACCAGGCAGGTCACAAGGTTCCTGCTTTGGTACAACGATATGGTGTTCGCCCGCAATTGTAGCGCTTCGGCCGTCTTGCTGCCTGACCGATATTCCAACGCTTGTTAATCCTAAACCCTGAGCAGGAGCAGAGCCGTCGAGGCCGTTCGACTTGCAATCTCGATCTTGAAAAGCATTGAAATCGTAGAAATTGTCAGCGAAAGGTACGTCAACTCCACAATCGATTCCTGGAAGATCCTCAATATCTTCTTGGCGCGACCCTAGCATTTGGTCCATACCGTCCCCTCTCGTAATTGGCCAAACAACGAGCAAGATCCACAGCGACAGATTACTAAAGTAGGCAGAGTCGGATTTAGCGCAGTCAAATCAGCGGAGTCAGATCCCGGCGTACTTCCACCTCAAGTATTTTGTGCTAGACAAAACCGGCTTAGCAAGTACTACGAGTCAGTGAGGACGTTCCGTCACTCTGCAATAGTAGAGAAGGGTGGGCTTTGCAATCCAAGCTGTCCTCTTTGCAATCCAATCTGTCCTCCCCTCCGTATTGGGCAAATAAACCCCTCCAACGGCTAACCCCTCTTAGCAAATAACCCTCCCGGAGCAACTAGTTTAGAAAACCGGTTATGCCACGATCAGTCCTGCGCTTAGTGGTGTGGTTCAAGGAGCCAGCACAAATTAGCGGAGGGAGTGTGTAACGGTTGCGTGGGTGTAGATTGAATGGATGAAGGAGGAGATAGGTTTGTGTTGAAACTTTTGGACGAGTTCGTTGAAATATTTGAGGGAAACAAAGCGTTTCAGTTTAGCAAGGGCTAGCAGTGTTAAAGGCTCCAATACGACACGGATAGTATCAGCAGACCCTTGCAGACCACTTCTCATCAAAGAGACGGATACAAGGGATAGATCGGAATGGCACGAGCACCTGGGGACTCCCTGTCAGATGGCACCAATGGCTCCACAACGTTGTGCAAGTGCTATGAAAAGCCCCACTAAGTGCTTTTTTTGTCAAGGTATGGGCTCAGAGAGAATTTCAAAATCCTGGCAACAACCGTGAGTCACTAGGCACGTAGGATAAGACTTCCTGAAATGCGAATAATCAATTAAGTAAGCGACATGAGCAGTTGCGGCGTTCTGTTCGATTGGCAGATTTGATTTGAAATAGGAAGGGAGGTGGAAATCGAAGAGGCTATAGCTTTAAGTAGTTGGTGATCTCCCGAACATGAAACCATTCACATCGAGCAGTGACAGCCTCACAACTGGTTGATGAAGGGTAGTGCGTAATGTGAATTGCTCCAGTCTTCCGATCGGCAGATGCAAGTATCAACAACAGGCCTTGGCGCCCGTTCTTATCACCTCTCAATTCCTCAAACACATTCACGATCCACCTCGGTTTCTGGAAAGCGTTGATGCCCGGAAGTAAAGGCTTGTGATGTAAAAGGCGACGGCCTGATTGGTCAGGAACGAGTTGAAGTAGGGTCCAGTGGCAATTGAGAGCGCAATTGCCCCCCCTTGTGATCTCTTCTGTCTTTCGACGACGGATAGTAATTGCTGATCTAGAGCTTACCAATGATGAAAGCTAGGGAAACTTTCGCCACTTTTTCGCGCCTTGACTCAAGTGCGTGGACTTTGTTGGGGACAAGAAGAATTGGCGTATGACGAGAGATGGAAGATGGAAGAGGAAAGATGAAAGGTGGAAGAAGCTGAGCCGGTGTGCCTTGAGGTGAGAATGGTGAAATGATGAGTCAGTCCTTGTTCTGGGCCAAAGATAGGTGATGTTGTCTCTCCCAACATGCAAGTCGAGGTTGTCTCGGACCGACGAATTGGAAGGACTCTGAGCCACAGAACAAGTCAGTAAACGTAATTGACACTTAGAACAGCCAGGATGAATGTCTTCTAGACGAGAAAGGGAATTCACCACAGGTCTACAAAGTGGAGCCAATATCACTGTTATCCTTGTCTGTTCCTTACACGACGCGAGGTGCCGGCTTCGGAAACATCAAGCAGGTGGCATGAACATTATCAAAGCAGCAGTCCGAAGAACGTGCAACCGAACCACCATTAATACAACACACCCTTAGCCATCGGCTCTCATATATTGACTGCTTGCCCCAGCCTCTCGATCGCATGTACAACAGAGACAGGCTATACTCCTGAACGATTTCATGCAACAACCCCATTTCTACGAACACAATTGGGGGCTTCTCTTGGATTACTCAAGACGTATGGATGCAAGGCTATCTTACAGGCAGAATTCATACGGGAAAAGGTCTGACTGATAGCCCGTTGTTGGGCACACTCATTCCTAACCCCACCTGGTTGGGACGCACAGGAATTGCCGGACCATAGGATTGACTGCTTCCTTTCCTCCTTTGCGTGTTTCGTCAGCTCTGCAGAAGGGATCCGTCTGTAAGTAGGTCTTGCACGGTGCTGCTGCGATCCATTCAAGAGAGGCGGACGGAGAAAGACGCTCTGGTCCTGTCGAAGCAAGCAGGCTTCATAGGTGGCATACTTGAAGAGGTCGAGGGATTCAGGCGGCGTTTGCATAGACGAACATGGGCAAACATTTCGGAGGTGCTTTGAAAGAAGAGAATGGATGGTTCTTGATGCATTGGAGTTTGGGTAAATAAAGTACACAAATGTTTCTCCGAATGGAGAATTGAAGGCTGATGGATCGTCACCAAGCTATATTAGCGTCCGGCGTCTACAGCGGCCAATAACGGTCATCAAGCCCTAACCCTTCTATTTACTTGCAGCAGGACATTATCCTTTTAAAGGGTCATTGAGATGGTCGTCGAGTGCATGGCATTTATAGATCGTTCATCCCTACTAGGTTACCACCTGTGGCCCCGTCCACGACCCCCTTGATTACGGCTCCCCCCTCCTCCTCCTCCACCACCGCCAAATCCGTAACCCATTTGTTGTTGGTTACCCTGTTGGCCGTAGCCTTGTCCGCCACCGCCGAAATTCTGGGTTGGGTCCCCAGCTCCTCCTTGACCCCCTTGCATCATTTGAAAAAACCCACTGGGGTCCATCTGGCTTGGATCCATTCCCTGAGCCATCATCTGCGACAGCATTTGTTGCATCTCTGGTGGCATATCTGCTGGACCTCCTGTGGGTGGCATACCAGGCTGAGCCCCTCCAGATGGCCCTGGCATACCAGGCACTGGTGGCATCCCGCCAGGCATGCTCAAGAAGCTCTGCATCTCTTCCATCTGCTTCTTCGAATCTGTAACCTCTTTCCGTAGTGTTTGTTGTTTCAGACAGTAGCTCGCCCATGTAAACTCGTCAAAACCGTAATTGAAATAGTCTGTCATGTCTGTGCCTGGTCGCCGCCAGGGTTTATCGTCTTCTGGGAAGTCTGCGATTGCTTTCATCAGCTTGGTGTAGCCTTGGGGAGTAAAATGATGGGAACACACCAGCATCCATGTCAATATCTGTAATCGGTTTTCCCTTTGACTCGTAGATAGGTTTGGCATCGATGTCTATGTTGGACGTCTTCACCGCTGGGTAAGAAGCACCAGGTCGCGTAGAGGCCTCCTTTCCAGCATTTTCAATCTTAGTTCCTGGTGATTCTCTCCTAGCAGACGTCAAATCTGTGGAGGGCGTTCGGCCTGGTGGCTGTATTTTTAGAGCGCTGACACGAGAAGGCTGTCTGAGAGCGATTAGCAGATGTTATACAGCTGCACATGAGTCCAATACACAGACTCCGTTTTCTGGTCGCCCTTTCGCTCCGTAATTATGTCGATATCCTGCCAAACGACTGTCAGAAGCTGGCAAGAAAAGACCTTATCGGAAAACCAACAGAGTCGCTCTCGTCCTCTTCTACTTCTTCACCTTCCTCCTCGTCCTCCTCGCCTTTGCTCATTTCCTCTTTCTTGACTGGGGCATGCACTGCTTTGCCGTTGCCTGTTGGCGCGGGAGTCTCATCCTGCGCATACATATCATCCTCCTCTTCTTCGTCCATTTGGCTGAAAATACGTGAACGATTAGACTATTGAAAGAGTTCAGGGTATTAGAATGATTCTTCATGTTGAGGCCCGCTTCCACCTTCTTTGTTTGGAGAAGCCTTGGCAAGGAAGCGCGTCGCGCGGATATCTTGTCACAACTTTCGGCTTGCTACGGTACATAACAAACTTTATCTTGGTCACATTTCTAAATAATGTTTGGCCGATCTCAAAGCGGACCTGGTGGTCTGAGTATAAACACTGGCTCAGCAAATGCATTGGCGTGAGTGAACTCGAGATTGAATCTCGAGAAAGCCAGCTCGCTGATTATTCTCTTCCATCTAGTAGCAATTCCAGCCAACCACCACCTTCTGGCGGCAAATCTACGAGCTCTCTCTTTGGCTCACTAGGTACTTCACAACCCCATTCATCGCAGCCACAGCAGACCAGTAGCCTCTTTGGCAACACCTCGCAACCTCAGCGAAGTGGAGGCCTTTTCGGATTCTCCACCGGGAATAACCACCAACAAGGGTCGAACATGTTCGGTGGAGGTCAAAACAATCAATCAACTGGGGGCGGTGTGTTTGGGTCTCAGCAGGACCAGGAACGGATTGGAGGGGAATCGTTTGGATCTAGCACCGCCCAGCAGTCGCAGCCTCAGCAGGGTGGTGGTTTATTTGCTTCACTGGGGCAGAATCAAGCCCAGATTAAGCCTCAGCAGCCACAAAATAGCCTGTTCGGCGGATTGAACAACCAGAACAAGACCTCATCGTTATTGTTTGTACTCCCTTGCAGCCTAGCGAGCTTCTACTTGGTTCATCCTTCGATTTGGGAGCTGATACTAAGGTAGTGGAAACGCCCCAAATCCAGGGCAGACCCAACAGGATACAATGCGTTCACCACCAAATGTCTCCCTCTTCTCGAGTCAGATAGGCCAACAAGGCCAGCAGCAGACCGTGCCTGGTGTCAAGATCAGTGTCAACGAACTACGTGGTACAACACGATTCAACGATCTTCACGAAGAGCTTCAGAAAATGATTGAGAGTGTCGATAATTTCATCCAACAACAGATCAAGATCCATGATGACTGCGCTGCCATAAGTGATGGAATCAACACTATGTCTCACCGAATGGGGCCAGACGTGGACTACTGTGCGAAGACTCTCGACACCATGCAACATGCTCTAGAGAATGATGCACAATCAATCGCTTTTGCTAAGGACCTATTGAAGACAGATGTTGTGGATGCGAAGCTGAGCTTCAAGGTCATACGAAACCTAAAGCAACCCGCACAATTCCATCAAACCGGCTCCTGGGCAGCGTCTACTACTTCTCATACCCTAAGTCCATCCTTTTCCGGTGAGGACGCAGAGACTGGGGCAAACCGCAGCATCGTGGACTATTTCTCGAAACAGTCCGAGGAAATGACTAAATCACTGGACTCTTACAAAAGTAACATTCAGGAAGTCGAGACTTACTTGGAAGGCGTCGAGTCGAACATGATGCAACAAATGCAACAAACGATGTGCAGTCGAGCTTCTGACGGAACTGAGAAGAGCGCGGAGGATCAAGTCAGGGAATTGGCTGCTGTTTTAAGAGACTTCGACACAGGCATAACGTGCGTTGCTGTGAAAGTTGGCGGAGCGAGGGAAAAGGTTCAAGAGGTTATGATGGGTTCAGATGAAAATGGAGGAACGAGAAGCAGGAGGCGCGGCATGTATTGAGATAATCGGTCAACGACCTTAGCACAGAGGCCCAGGAGCACCACATCACACCCAATTGAATCGAATGGAGTCACGGATGAATATACCTTGCGATAAATCTCGATGAGGAGCATAAGCCTTCGAACCGATTTTACACAGCACTTCGATAGGACTAGATGGCAAAGTCTCTCAATTCCGTGGTCTGGGGACTCGGCTCGCTTGAATTTACGCAAAATTCGTTATATCTCACGGTTCGCTCGGTCTGGATAGGAGCGTATTCTGCAGATCATATCGGCTATTGTCAAACGAGACATTCACATTTGAAGCAACCCCGGCTGATCTCTGGATGCTGCCAAGAAATATAGCATTGCCGTAATTGTCAGCGCTGCAGCTTTCCGTTATGGAGAAGCAGAGGGATAATTCGGACTCGGGCCTGGCTGAGACGAAGCCTTCCAGCCTCATGGATGCTTGTGGCGAGACAAAGGTGAAACGATAGCCCTGCCCTTCAAATTTGTTTGATCTTCGGACATCGCGATCCCCCCATACTTATACCTCCTAGCTTACTCGCACCCGCCGCTTGTGCACTTGCGACAACATCCCCTGCCCGTCTTCGCTGGCCTGTATAGACGCTGCTACCCTCGTTTGCCCTTTGACTTGCATGGTGTGGTACTTTAATGCGGTCACGTTTCAAGCGGTGGTAATTTTCAGGCACGGAAGTGCAATTTCCCCTCGCATTCAGCAATCTCTTGAGATGCAATATCAAAGAACATTATACGAAAGCTGTGGGAGATGAGGAGACAGAAATGCTCACGTCAAACGCACCCCCGCAAGGGGCAAGATAGCCCAGTCTCAATCTCTCATAATACTCATTCAGATTAACGTTGCAGTAATGTCAGGGTCATATGACCGAGATCGTCACTGTAGGCAAGTGCCGCGCAGCAGAGCGATCAAAGCTTTCAACAGCACTTGTGCTCTTCTCCGAATCCAATATATTGGCCTTGTTTTTGTCACGGCGCATTCCGATGGAAGCTAATTCCCATTGAAAGGCCTAGCGGCAATAGGAATGGCGGCGAGAGCTCCGAATCTCGATAAGAGAAAGGTCCATGCAGAAAATTCAAGACATGTTCCTTGTGCAGAAGCTATGAGATTACGGAGAAATATCAGGCCGTTACGTTTGGCTTACCGAAAATGAAAGCTCAAGAATCGGATAAGATACCCTTATTAGCGCACCACCCAGACACCCGCGGCAGCATCAAGTTTCAAACATATCCGTCTAGCGCGTGGCCATGATTCGAGTCTGGAGGCTTTCGCGATTGTTCAGCGGATCAGGTCTCACCGTACTCTGTTGAGGCTCGAGGCCAATCAGCCACCGGGCATACCAACACCCTATCCCTGCTTGCTGCGAGATCTACTTCCCTCCTCAGATCCACCTTAACGAGCAATTATAGCTATTGAGATTGAAAATCGTCGCGATGATGGTCGCGTGGTCAACCCTGACATACTCGTGCGCTTCAATGGTATTGCCGGTATGACCAGAGATTGGGCTAGGTGTCAAGTTGAGCAAATGACGAGCTGGAGTGCTAGGATTCTGGGTAGATCCGAAGTGAAGGTGCTCGATCTGAGGTCTGGTAGAGAGGCCGAACTTATGGATTTTTAAAGGTCAGATGTTTTGCGGCTGACGTTTTATGCAGCCGCATTTGCAAGGCAGGTTCGTCAACTCGTTCATTGTCAAGACGGTCTAGCAAGTCAAATATAATCAAGGCTAGAGGCAAAAGGGTCTAAGGTGAAGAACACCAACAACTCCTGCAGTCATAGTCCACGACCCTATGGAACTCGAGCATGTGTCTGCTTTGCCGCATTGTCTATCAATTCTCCGAAGGGCAGGATATCGCGTATAAAGCCTACTGAAACGCCTTATAGCCTTACATCATGCTCCGATACTCGCTCGCCACGGTTCCAAGTCCAAGGAACGAATAGCAGCCCAAGCAACGTCCGACTTTGAGAGATGTGTTCTCAGGCGCGTGCGTATTGTCTCTTTTCCGCGAGCACATAGAAGAATTCTCCGTTGTATCCAAAGGATTTGCTATGCGCGAAGTCGTCATTTCCTCGCCAGTCTGAGTCTTGTAATCTTCATGGTGTTCAATGATTGAGTCGAGTGGACGCTTTGATACTTAAAATTCAAATGTGCTTTGACAGAAAACAGCTGTGCAGTCTTTTTTCCCAGAGAACAGCCGAGCGTAAGCACTCAGAGATTGTTTCGAAGGACAAATTTTCATAACATAAACAATCAACCAGTAGCTTGCCCAGGCATACTATCAATTCAACCGCAACATCTTTTCACTGAAGCTTCGTTCCATGATTTTCTACAAAGACCTTACGAAACCTAATAATCGTGATATCGCTTGTGCGTATAACTACACTAAGAAGATCAGGACATCAAACATAGCTTGGACCAAACAAGTATAATTGAAGAACTGGCGGTTGTACCTGAAATCACTGCTCAGGCGGACCAAGCTGGCCTTGGTCAACTTCAACAGCCTCTTTACCAAAGCACTCTCGCTCGGGTCATCTCGCCATTATGCACTCTTTATACAACTCTAAGAATCATGGCCACCAGGTTTTGTCCCCATCTTCCCGGTGTGCCTTGAACTGTCAAGCTCTATCAATCCACCTACCACCTCTTAGTCAAAGGCGAGACTCATTACCAGACAACAACTACATATCTCCACCAATGTCCGCCTCCTGGGACCGATCAAAATTTGATGAGTCTTGTTATCATCGTTCCAATGGTCATCGTCAATACTCTGTGACTCCACCATCCCGTCCATCGACATCATCTCGCCCATCTACTTCGGGCAAGTTGAGCCCCAGCACCCGAGTCATCCATACCAGCAAATTGGGAAAAGATGTACGAGGGGGCTTGAGTACACCGAATAGCGCTGACCGCGATGCATCAGGTACCTCGCTAGGACTGAGCAGTGACGCCCATACTCGAGAATCGAACGACGAGCTATCATCCAACGCTCAGGATTCGCCTGAAGCGCAGCTAATCGCTGGACCCCCTGGCATAGCCCGTCGAGCAAAAGCCCACGTTCCATCGGCATGTGTCAATTGCAAGAAGAAGCATCTAGCATGTGAGACAAAACGGCCATGCAATCGATGTGTGCAGACCGGGAAAGAGGTGAGCGAAAAACGGGATGTTTCAGAATCCCTGAAGGATGCTAACGATCACTAGGCTAGCTGCGTCGATGTTCAGCACAAGAAACGAGGCAGGCCTCGCCTTCGCGAAGAAGACAACATTCGGGAGGTGGCCTTTGGAAGTGAATATCCTCACACTGAGCTCTACTCAAATCCCAATGGTGTGCTCTCAGACTCCCAATCTGGTCGTCGCAGGTCGAAGACTTACAGAGAGCTGCGCTCCCAACCAGAGATCCCTTATGTCGACCAACTTCCAAGGACCTCCGATCCGGCGTTCTCACAGCAACAATATCTACAGGGAACCGCAGCCTATGCCATCTCGCCTCCCACCAGCACTTTCCTCAACGAGAGTATCCCAACTGTCTTACTCACGCCCGACTTCGTCGTGGCCCAACACAACCGCGCATTCACCGATGCGCTATCACTATCCTTCACGGCTCGAGCCCAGACCCTGCTAGACCTTGTGGTGCCCGCAGAGCGAGAGAAAATCCAGAGGCTTCAATCGGTGATGCGCGCCGAACTTCGCGATGCGGCTCATTCCTCATACATGCGCGGTGGTCAAAGCTCCCGCGCTTCCATGCCGGCTATAGAGCATCTCGATATAGCACATGCTACAGCCGGCTTTCGCACTCGTTCAGAGTACTGGACCTTTCGTCTGCCAAGAGAGCAAACGCGAGGCTTCCCCATCTCGATCTCGCTGGCCAAGGATGGTGCTCACTTTGTGGTGCTGACGCTGGTCCAGAGCACGAGCAGCTTGCAAGCTATCCAATCGCCACCGCTACATCAGCTTGGTCGAAGCCCACCGATTCTACCTTCGTCGACCGTCAGGAGCATGCAGTCGCCGACTCAGCAGGTTTTGCCTCATCATACTCATCGTCGCATCCCTTCGTCTGATGTCACTATCCCCTATATGCTGTCCTCGACATCACCCCCCTACGACGAACAAATGCTTCAATACCAGCCATCGCTCGGCCTCGCACAGTACAAGCAGAATTCCCCACCTCGACACCCGTCACTACCTTACAGCACTACCCGCACTGACTCTGGCTCAAGTGGGAGCTCCGATATTCCGCGGAGCTCACCAAGCCATCACCACCAATCGCTTAATGGTGATAACCTGAGACACCTCCAGTTGCCTCCAATCCGAACAGCTCCGACTAGCGATCCATCCGCTGCAAAGGAGACAAGCAGGAGGCGACATCAGACTGAAACGCCGAGCCCATCACGAAGCAACCCTCACAGCAACAATAGCGTGAAGAGGAAGAAGAGGCGAAGGGTGGACATTGAAGGCCTACTGCGTTGATTGCAAATCTTACTGCTGCTGGCTTGCCAGCAATTCCCCTCATACACGATCCTACAAAACCTATACCCCGTCCCTGAGAGAGCCGAAGTACCTCTCAGGGAAAGCATTCGATCTTTCCGTCCAAGCGTACCGTTCGCATTTGAGCATTTGAGAAGTGGAATGTGGTTGCAACGAAGCAGGGGTTGTAATGGCTGCTGGGGAAGGAATTGGGTGGGAAGGGATGTGAGTGTGGGCTTTGATGGATGGCAATAAGGACTCTCTTTTCAATAGTCGAGAAACGTAGGTGGCTGGTGGGTAGGCTGCAACCAATGTACAACATGAGGGCATATAGAAAGGATCTTGTACTATCAATGGCATATAGACGGAACGGATTGTGTACCATCATATATAGACGGGGTCATTCAAAAGTCATCGATTTTTTCCAGATGTAAATGCGTATGCGCACGTGTCCACTCCATCATTCATGAAACCTGAGTCATTGCTCATATTGCAACAATCACCAATCCCTCCCCAACCTCTCCTCCCCATCATCCTCCAACTCAAACGCAGGCCTATACCCACTCTCCTTCCTCAACGCCGGGTTCGGACGCGTATCATTCGTTCCTCCTAAACTCGTATACCCCTGATCATACAGCTCACAATACTCTATCCCCAAATATCTCAAAAACGCCCACACCTCCGCATACCGCCATTCCAGCACGGGATGCACGCGCATGAAACTCGGCCAGCCGCCATCTGTCATGTCGAAGGCTGTGAGTTTTGCGCCATGGGGATCGGTGCGGCGGGTGCCGACGAAGATGGCTTGGATTTCTTTGCCTCTGCTGTCCAAGTATTCTCGGAATGCGTCTTTCATGCTGCCGGAGGAGTAGCGCGCCAGGTCAAGGTGGTAGCGCGTAGAGGTTTGGGCGATGAAGGCGTCGACAGCGGGGAAGGGGTGGGGTGGGGGGATGAGAATTGAGGAGAGGGTGGGTGGTAGGTGGGGGTGAGTTGAGAGGAGGGAGAGGTAGAGGATTAGGAGGACGAGGCAGTCTTTACCGCCATTATAGGAGAGGGAGATAGTATGGAGTCTGGGGGACGTCTTAGCCATGAGTGGCTAAGGGCTAAGGGCGAGCACTTACGGATATCGTTCAATTGCTTTTGAGATGATATTGAGGGAATGTCGACATTGTGCTTGTACATTCTTCAACATTTCCGTCTCGACGTCTTCCTGAAGGAACGCTGTGACTTGGGCATGAAGCTGTGCGCAGAGGGTGCGGAGAGGAGTAGAGTCGCCATTGCTCATGGGCTTTTTCTGAGTTTGACTAGAAGCAGGAGGTCTGATCTCAGTCTCTGTCATTGCGAGACTGGGTTGAGGAGATCAAATCCATTGATGTGTCGGAGGATTGCTGACCCTCGAAGCCATATATGTATCACTCAGCGATCAACAGAGGAACGTCACTCCACCGCGGAACTTCTCCTGGGTTGCCGGCGCGGGCTTCACACGCCTTGGTTTGGGGGTCCCTAGGGGGATTGATGCGGGGAAGTTCGCTCTAAGAAGTGGGAGTCTTAGGGGCCTTTGCATCTAACGACGCCCGCAACAAAAATTCCACGGCCCGAAGGAATCGACGCATACTCGGGTCCAACAAAGTCCTAAGCTGGGCCTACTAATTATGTTTGGATTCTTATAACTCAGTAGCTATTATCATGCTATCTCTGCTTCTTCGGAGTCCAACTTTAACCCAGCAAACCAGATGCCATAGCTTCCAGATCTTCTAAAGGCTCGGGCTCATCATCACTGGCCTTTCTCCTCCGCTTGAACTTCTTCTCTTCGCCAGAGTCATCCTCAAACCATTTCTTCGGCCTCTTCTTGGTGAGGACAGGATTTTCATCCTCTTCAGAGAAGTCTCCTTCAACTCCAGCTTCACCGTCGCTTCCTTCGTAGGGTACCAGCACGGCTTGCCTTTCGTCTCCAGGCTCATCCAATTCAGCTGCCTCCCTAGCCTTTCTCTTTTCTCGCTTCTTCTTCTTTTTGATCTTTGCAGCCTGCTTGTCACCCAAATCGGCGGTCTGCAACCGTTCCTGCTCAGCTTCCAGGAATTTAGTCTTTTGAGCATCTGCTGGTCCTCGCTGCCTGAACCGATTCTCATCCTCAAGCTCGTAGATTTGATGTGGGTTGCCTTCTTCATCGAAGACAAGTTTCTTGCCCTTTTCTTTGAACTTCAGAAGCTTCTTCTTGGACTTCAGTAGCTTTTCTTTTCGTTTCGAGTCGACGTTCATAGGCTTCTTGCCATCTTTGCCGGTCGTAGATTTTGGAGCAACATCGTCACCTTCAGATTCACTATCGATGCTTGACGTAGCACTTAGGCGTCGCTTGACGCTAAGGAAGCCGTTGTCTTCATATGCATCACCCGCGTTGTATGCTCCCCCATCGTTACCGTCGTTGACAAGCCTTGCGTAGTGGTCAGCGAACACGTCTTGATTTCTTCGCTCAAACATTCGGTCGTATTTCGTTTTCGCAGTAGTCTTCTTAGCTTTAGTACCTCCATCCTCAGCGCTTTCCTCTTCTGACGAAGACGCAGCTTGCCGAGGTGCGTTCTTCGAACTTTTAGCATTATCGCCCTTGAGAAACTTGATCTTTGGAGCTCCTGGAAGTCCTAAGCTTGCAGAAAATTCCTCTAGTGGCAAATCGTTGAGCTTGAACACCTCCTTATCCTTTTGTACATGTATCGATCTAACATATGATACAAAAGCTTTCTGACCTAGGTATTTCAATTCTGGATCCTTAAAGCACATATTCTGCAAATGGTTCTTGATGCCCTGCTGCTTTTTCTGGCGCACGTTGATCTTCTCGACTTTGACTTTTTTCTGCTCTAGTCGCTTCAGCATGCCTTCCTCTTCACTTGGCTCAAGAAAAAGCACTGCTCGCCCATCTCGGTCGTAGCGGGCTGTCCGCCCAACGCGATGGATATACGTATCTGCATCTTCAGGACAATCCAATTGAATTACCCAATCAACCGCTGGGAAGTCTAAACCCCTGGCGACAACGTCCGTTGCAAGAAGACATGAATTCTTAGTAGCAGAGAACTTGGTCGTAATATCTAATCTTGCCGTTTGCTTCTGCCTTCCATGGAGATGCATCAGAGGGATACCAGGTTGCATGTGTCGGAAGGCTTCGTACACAAACCGAACTTGCTTGCCGGACGATAGGAAGACAAGGATCTTAGCTTTGAGATTAGACCTTATGAAGCTCCAAAGCGTATCTAGCTTCTCGGGCAAAGGCGTAACAATGTAATTTTGCTGTAATGTCGATGGAGTCGCGCTGCTAGCAGCCTCGTGGACGGACACATACTCCGGATCTTTCAGACTCAGCCTGGCCAGGTCGGAGACCTTTTTTGTCTGCGTGGCGCTGAAGAGCAAGGTCTGTCGTTCCTTTGGCAAATGTTCAACAATAGCATCCACGGTGCTTTGAAAGCCCATATCCATTATCCTGTCCGCCTCATCTAGTACTAGCATTTGTAAATTATCGATTTCTAATGCCGCCGTCTGGTCCATATGCTGCAGCATCCGACCAGGCGTGCACACCAAAATATTCATTCGCCCCAGCCTTTCCCTCTCTTCCTGTAGATTCTTTCCCCCGATCACCAGGCCAGCTGAGAACGCATGGTAGCGCCCAATCTTCCGCAGCACCTCGAAAATCTGGATCGCAAGCTCCCTTGTAGGCGAGAGAATGAGGGCCCCGAGTCCGTCTAATTCTGTCCATTTCCTTCGGTAGAGGTTCTCTAGGATAGGCACCAGGAAGGCGAGGGTTTTTCCACTGCCAGTCTTTGCAGCGCCAAGTATATCTGAGCCTTTCAAGGCATGTGGGACGCCTCTCTTCTGAATATCTGTCAAGGTCTTGAAGTGTGAGGCCTCAAGTCCAGAGGCTGTTGGCTGCGAAAGCGGCAGGCTCTCGAACGTGTCGTAGTCATTTTCTTTGACATTGATGTCCTTGACCCGCTGGTTGAGACTGTCCAAGTCTTCTTCTTCACGTTTTCTCTTCAATGGTATAGGCTGACTGCTCGCTTTGAGTGGCTTCTTCCGCCCCGCGGGTAAGGGCGCCATTTTCGTCTATGTGAGGAGCTTGCGTATTTTGGAAGTGAATAACTTCGGCTTGGTGCCCGAGATATTGGCCACGCTAAGATAAGATAAGGTCCAGCCTCAGATTCGAACAGCTCTTTCGAAATCAAGCAATCAGTATATTGCATTGAATATTCAAATCCAAAGTTGTCTACGGTAATGATGATTAAGGAAGAGCTTAAAGAAGAAGTGAAAGAGGAGGGGGGAGGCAAAGACGAGCTTGACGCTCTCGATGCCTTGGAAAAAGAAGCAGCAGAATACAATAAAGTGTGCCCCTCGAGCCAGCTTTTGGTCGCTCGGCTAATCATCTTCTTGTAGGATGCTGAAATTGACCGAATACTCAAAGCGTTCAAATTAGATGCGTATGTTTCCCCAGGCCAATTCCTGCTTCTACAATGCTGACGATACCATTGATCTTAGCTACGCAGTCCTTGACCTTCAGCCTGGTGTCTCAGAGTCCGACATCAAATTATGCTACCGCAAGAAATCCCTCCTAATACATCCTGATAAAACCTCAAACCCTCAAGCTCCCGACGCCTTTGACCGCCTCAAGAAAGCTCAAACCGAACTCATGGACGAGAAAGCACGCACCCGCCTCGACGAATGCATAGCTGACGCTCGCATGCTACTAATGCGGCAAAGAAAGCTCACAGTAGACAGCGAAGAGGTCAAGAGCCCAGACAAAGACTTCCGGGAAGCATGGAGGAGAAAGACGGTAGAGGTGCTGGTAGATAATGAAGCGAGGAGAAGAAAGCAGGTGAAGGCGCAGATGCAGGAGGAAGGGAGAGAACAGAAGAAACAGGATGAGGAAATTGAGAGTAGGAAGAGGAGGAGGGACCATGAGCAGGCGTGGGAACAGACGAGGGAAAATCGGATTGGGAGTTGGAGGGATTTTCAGCAGGGGAAGGGTCCGGCTGGGGATGTGGGGGGGAGAAAAAAGAAAAAGATGAAGTTGCTTGGGTGATAGGCCCTGTGCTGTGGTTTGAATGATTTATGAGATATAAAGCGTGGCGTTTCTTGGGGTCCGAAAATAGGTCTTTGCAGTCTCTCCAGCAGATGCTCAGGATGATTCAAATGGTTCTGAGCTTTAGACTAGGTAATTTTCTACGAGCTACCCACGATTCAATGTGTTCCCGCTACCCTTCGTATTAGACTCTGTGAATTCATCCCAATCCCTTGCCTTCATGGTCTCTGCATCCGCCTTCTCCAGATTGTCCTCATCTGGCTCAGCAGGCATTCCTGTTTGCTCTCCTCCGCCATCTATTATACCTCCTCTTCTCTTCTCCTCTGCCAGATACTCGTCTATCGTCATGGTTGGCAGGCTATGGTCTGATCTGAATACCCCATCTCGGAACCTTTGCCGACTATTCAGTAAGGTGAAGGGTTTGAGAGGCTTCCCATCTTTGCTGAGTATTGGCACCGCCTTTCCTCCATTCATGAGCTGCGAATTTGGAGGATCAAGGCGATCGGAGTAGGGGTCTCTGCGCTGATCATTGCGTTCACGGTAGTCGGCTTCTCGCTGTTCAGGACCAGGAGGTGGCGTTGGCGGCATAAGGGCTAAGATCGCAAGCTCTTGGGCTGTCTGATCAAGGGCATGAAATGTATGGTGGACACAGAGCTGTATCTCCGCTAAGAAGAGTTCTCTGGAGGCGGCATCGTCGCCTTGGAGCTCCAACGGGACTTTAGAGATGAACTAGTATGCTCGTTAGGAAAGTAGCTTGCAGGTAGAGGGGCTATGCAAACCTCAAGCTTGAGCTTCAATTCATTCTCTTGCTTATAGCGGGCGATCTTTGCATCTCTGCGCGCTGAAGGGTCGCTGCTCGAAACCAGAGAGAATTGATCCCTATTATCGATGTATTCCTCGTATAACTTTCTGTCGCTCGAAGAGAGCATCCGATAGGTATCAAGAAGGCTCAAGTAACGTTCGTAGGCATCCTGCGCTCGCCGCAGTACCGCCTTACGGTTTGACACGCTGTCTTTTAGTATGAGATCCGCCAAGTAATAGTCGAGGAGGAGATATCTAGAGCCTGTCAGCCATGCTGATGAAGTCGAGCTTCACCGTGACAGCTACTACTGTAAGTCCCCAGACGATATATCGTCTTCAGTCTCGTTCGGGCTGAACAAGGATATCCGGTCTGCGATTCTGCGGCACTCTTCGAGCGTTACGATAGCTGCTTGTAGGTTTTCTTGGTAGAGGGCACTAGTTGAATCTGAGGAGATCTCAAGCTGTTTACGCTGGTTTTTCGCTAAAGTGAAGAGGGCCCGCATATTCGTTTGCCTTTCCATGATGTTAGATGGTGTTCAGAGCGGGCACTTCGTGGGTGAGGTTGAGCTCGAAATTTGAAAATTGGTTGTTGATTTCCTGTTAAAAATAAAATTCAATGATTTCCCCAGGGCTACCCCCGGAGCCTACCCGGGAGATCTTCCTGCGAGCGCCTAAAACCTCTCTCTGAGGGTCTTTCGGGCCTCGCTTAGGGGCTGGCTTAGGGGGCCTCTCTTTGAATTATAGTTTTAACCCGACGTGGTTGGATAATTCCGGCCGCCAAGACAGGATGATCGACGCCTAAACCACGAAAAGTACAGACTTTCAATACCTTAGCGGCCTTTTTACGTTAGATATAATAGTTGTAAAATACTAATATAAACCTTACTCGAAATAAGTAATCGTTATTACAAAACTCGATTACACGAGTAGATTATCGTTATATATTAAAAGTAGTTTTAAAAAATAATAATTTTATTAAAGAATAATCGGGCGTAATCTATTATATTTAAAATATAGTTTCGATATATATCTTAATATCTTAATAACTAAATTAAACTCGTATTATATAAATTATAATTTATAATAAATATTTATTACTCTTTTATTATAAAATCGTTTTTTATAATAATTATATTAAGGTTTTATTTTTACAATATTTAAATAATATAGTAATTATATAATAAATTTATAATAAATTTTTTTAGAAATAATTCTTAAATAATATAATTATTTAATAATTATTTAAAGATTATTTAATTACTATAATATATTAAATATTATAATTTAAATATTTTCTAATTACGAGTAATTTATAATTTATTAATAAAATATTTTCGCCGCCGCCTCTATTAGAAACTCAGTTTTGGGATCCATGCGAAGACAACGGCATTGCCGTCGTGGATGTTGGTGGCGGAAGGGGATCTACCTCCCTTCATTGAGACAAGCCCAGGCTACTTCCTGGAGCCGCTGATAGCCAGTGGTGAGATAGACTCTTCCATACGGAATATCCGTAGTTGATGCACGATACTAACCGATCAATCAGGGGCCAGAATATACCACTTCCGACGCGTTTTTCATATTTGGGGCCGGGAGAAGGCGGCAGAGGTCCTCGAGAATACTAAGAAGGCTATGGATGAGTTCTCTCGCATATTGATAGCGGACATGGTATTACCAGACATGGACTGTCCGCGAGACCTGACCATGCAGGATCTGAATATGATGAGTCTGGGAGGCATGGAACGGTCTGAGTCGGAATGGAGACGACTACTTGACTCGACTGGTCTGGTTCTACAGAAAATTTGGATCAACCAAGACGGGCCAAAGCACGCCGTTATCGAAGCGGTCTTGCCCGGATTCAAGGGTCATAAACTTGATTAGTCCCCTTTGTTTCATGAGAACTTCGTCTCAGTCACTGTGGCAATTGTTTCTAGAAAGGTATTACGAGTTCAACATCTTATCGTTTGGGGGCTAAAATATCATCAATTGACAATGCAACGTCGCAACCATTTGATCAACAGATGAGTCATAATATTAAGATATCAACAGTATCGATGACAATGCAATGTGCAAGAGAAGGAAGCATAACTGTTCAGTATCCAACATTAGTTCCTACCCTGTAAGCTGCGCGATTCTTGCCATTGTGCTTGAAAAATGGCAATGTCATTAGCGCCCTTAGATTGTAAGGTCGTTAGCGTCGCCCAATCACGCTATTCGACCCGCCATCATTGGCTCACAACATCAGAAGATAGACAGCGCTTACTTTGATCGCGACTGGAGGCAGTTTCTACCAGTGTGAAAATTTCCGAAATAGTCGACTACTTTCACCTCGTATTTCATAGCCCGACTAGATTACTTACCTAGTAGTATAGTCCGATTAGATTACGACTACATAATCGACTTATAGTCGATTATCTATTATTATCTATAATAATTTTCTAAATTAATAATAATTACGATAATTTTCTAATAATAAAATATTATTACTTTTATAATATATAACTATTTTTTATACTATATTACTATTTAATATAAATATATTATTATATTTTATTAATTTTTTTTCTCAAAACCTTTTAAAATTATTATAGTATATTAAGTTTTATATTTAATTAAAACTAGTTCCTTAATACTAGTTATATACTAGTTATATACTAGTTTATAACTTTATAAATTCTAAAAAAAAAACTTATTATTAATAAATTAAACGATATTTATAAATTATTAATAATTTAGTTTATTTA